>Ga0115000_10001480_pt1 | contig 20834 bp, 17 predicted proteins | sample ArcticOcean_MG_C_6_FD_89690 | JGI IMG/M metagenome (GOLD analysis project Ga0115000, IMG submission 89690) | Marine microbial communities from western Arctic Ocean - ArcticOcean_MG_CB8_128 | ecosystem: Environmental > Aquatic > Marine > Oceanic | place: Arctic Ocean: Canada Basin | collected... | reverse complement strand
AGATTGTCTGTGTAGACCTTGAGAGGAATTTCGTACCACTCAAACGTAGTCCCGCTGACTACAGGGGCTGGAATCTGGTAATGGTCTCCGCCAGCATTGTTTGTTAAACTTGTTTCGTAGTATTCATCAGCACCTGCTGGCGTCTCTGCGGATATAGAGCTTTCATCAGACCCTATAAACCCAGTAAACGTAGGAATCGTTCCTGTGCCGGTTGTATTTTGTAAGAACCCTCCAGAGGCAGTTGTAATGTTTAATATTTTATCATCACTATAACCCACTACATCAATGGGATAATCTCTTGACCCTGAAGCCTTCTTGGCTTTAATCTTTAAGAAAACAGATTCTACCGTAAAGAAGTGGTCAAAGGGCGGAAGCATGCCCTTTCCAGCAGTTTCAAACGAGCCACTAATAGGAACACCAAAAGAGAACTGACCATCCATGAGCCCAAATACTGCTGTTGGTGATTTATGGCCAAACTCAAGAACTAATTTACCTGAATCGGGAACTCCAAAGGTTGACTGTAAACTTATGTAATCAGTCAGATCTTCGCTAGTTAATCTTCCAAGTAGATAATTTGCCCCAGAGGTAGTTTCGTTGGTATAAGAAGCTGTGCCGTCTTGCCACACGCTACTTGACGTTGGCCAAATCCCGTTGTCAAAAGTTGCCAACTTGAGACTTGTTGGCTTAACACATCTTTGGAGCCTGTTTCCGGTTGGTTGAACCTCTAAGAACATGTTCAACCTGTCTCCAGCGGCTATATCGTAGGCTCCACTATTACATATTTCAATAGCAGAAATTCTAAGGCTGTTAGTTGGGTTCATAACGCCCTGAAACATAGCACCCACTGGAGATCCACCAATGGACAAATAATCACTATCACTCGTAGTAGTAATATGAGCTACATCATTTTCTTCAAAACCTAAGCTAAACCCGCCATCAAAAGGGTCGTCGAAATCTTGCACTGTTACATCAAAGTTAAGCGTGTATCCAGCAGCGTCTTCTAATTTGGGATACAGTGAGTCCCAGAAGTTTAATAGATAGCGGTTTTCTTTTGGCTGAGATGCATAAGTTGCCCAATTCTTATTGTTGACATCATGAAGGTCGGCATCACCCCTGATTACTATATCATCGTAATGTATCAGCAGATCACCGGATGGATCTTCTAGCTTGATATTCTGAAGAGTATATTGGGGAGGAGTCTGAGTAAGTCTGTTTTGCAGAGGAGCAGTAGCTCTCATTACAAACGTGCTATCTATAGCAGTAATGGGCTTAGCAACAGCGCATTTATATCTAAAGTAACCCTCTGTCTGAACAGCTGACGGGGTAATGAATGTGGTTAGATCATCTGATATTAAATCACTTCTACCACTTTGAGTATGGTAACTACCAGTATAAACACCTTCATCAATGCTTTGGTATAGATTGCCGCTTTGATTTATCTCATTAACAAAATAACTACCGTCAACCGAGGTAATAATATCCCCAGATGGGTATAGCTTTTGAACACACTGGTAATCTTTGAACGTGCCAGCAAACTTATCTACCCTAAGAGCCCTAAAGGTTCCCTGAGATATAATAGGGGATCCACCGAAGTTAAGACGCCCGATTAGACTGGACTTTATTGTAACCTTTGCCTCTGGCTTGCACTTAAAGGTAATATCACCAGTAAGCCTAGGAAGCAAGAATCCTTCTTCTTCTGGCAATGAAATGTTGCGTAGATGGCCAGAGACCGTTAGCGTGAGGGACTGCTTGAGTACGAGTTCACCGTCGTCCGCCACAAAATAGTAAGCGCTTCCTAGGTTTACATCTTTAGTAAGAACAGTCGTAATGACGCCCCTACCAATTGCCAATTTGGACGTTAGCATGCAGGGGCTAGCGGTCAGCTTGGAATTAATGGTGCCTGAGCTAGAAACCTCCTTATTTATCCTTTTAATGCATAAGCATTGAGTTGTCATCTATATTTTATCCTAGCTATCTAACACGTTTGGAGTAAGGCTCGCTCCGCCCGATTGGGTAAACTTGAGATCCTTGATTTTTTCTCCAACGTCTGCCATTAATTCAGATTTAATTTCTTCTTTTAGTGTGCTTAAGAAGTTTCCACCATTAAGGTTAACGTTAACGTTTGTAGTCTCTAATTGTATTTTGAACTTAGTCCTGTTAAGCTTATCTATGTTTGACGACAAGGACTTATTAAACCTGTCTAAACCTGTGACTAAAGTGTTTACTATGGATGGGTCTATAGCTGCAACCATTGTTCCGCCGCCCTCTCCTCCAATTCCCTGACCGTTGTTCATTCTTCTTAGAAGTTTACGGTTATTGCCTGCTGCTACTCCGGCTTTATTAACAACAACCTCGCCCGGAGTTAACATGGCTGGTACGGTGTCAGTTCCTTTAGGTTTAAACGCTCCCATGTCAAATCCTGTGCTGGCATAAACAGTTCCACCTCGGTTTAACAATTGAGCATTTCCCTTACGCATTTCTTGATTGAATATAACGTTTGCTTTATCTATAGTAATCTGAGCAGTCGCTACTTGCATTGCCGTCATTTGGGATACGTTTTCGCCGATTCCACCTAGTGAGCCAGCAAGAGCACGGTTTTCAGCTTTTAATCTTTCTTCCTCTGGGGTCGTTCCGGCCATTAGGGCTGCCATTCTTGGGTCGTCTATACCCCTAAGCCCCAGTGCCGCACCTGCTCCCCTTTCTGCAACACCTCCGGCACCACCGAGTTGCTGACCAAATATCTCTTGAACGCCGCCTTCTTGCATTGTCTGGATGTTCTCAAAAGCTCCAGCTACGCCCTCTGCTCCAAACATTGCTCCAGCCATTGCTTCATTTCCAGTGGCGATCAATGCTGTGGCGCCCACTGCCATGCTGTCTTTCAGGAATTTCTCCATGTCTCCCTTAATAGCTGCCTCTAAGGAGTCTTTTTCTAGCTTATTCTTTTTCTCAAGAATACCCAAGGCTTCACGATTAATCCTGATAAGCTCTCTGGTGGTACTAGCAAGTTCCTTTTGGGCCGTAAGAAGGTCTTTTCTCTTGTCTGCGTCTAGTCCTTCTGCTCCAGCAAATGCTCCGGGTGTTCTCGCCCGCATTTCTAACGAGGCAAACTGACCTGATATAGCTTGGGACATTGCCGTCACTTCTGCTGCTGACCCAGATGTCATTGTCCCCAAGCCAAGTCTTTGTGAGCTTATGTTTGATTTATCAAGAACTGCCTGCTTCTGCATTTCAGTCGTTACTGCCGCCCCACCGAACTCAGCCATTATCTTAGCAGCTTCTAACTGCATGTCAATTGCGCTTTTTTGGGCAGACATGAGTGCATGCTCAAGTGCAATTCTTTTCTTGGTCAGCTTGGCGATAGTCGCTTCGTGTTTTTCTAAGGCCTTGAGGGATTTCAGTGCCGCCTCCCCTAGTCCAGAAATCTCCTTGCCCGTTCCCTCTAAGAATTTAGAAAAGTCGAAGCTCCCAGTTTTAATGGCCCGAAAATCTGCGTCTGTAAGTTTTGCTATCTGACCCGCTATTGTTTTACCAACGTCACTGTCTACGTCAACGCCTAGATTGTTAACCATCGTCTCCAACATAGAATCCTTGATTTTTGCGTCTGTCATGCCAGCCGTAAATTGCATGTTTTTCATTGCAACGGGCATTTTTGACTGAGCTTCGGTTGCTTTTTGCAGTAAGTCAAACTGGTTGCCTAATGCTTTTCCAGCTTCTGACCCAAATCCAAGTCCAGCTCGCTGCATGGCTCCAAAGGCTTCAGTTCTCAAGTCGTTAATATTAGATCCAGAAATATCACCAAGAGCAAAGTTCTTCAGTGATTCCTCTAGAACTGCAATTGCTGGCCCTAACCGGCTTGATCCGGTCTCTAAGCTATTAACAAAATTATTTACGCCTAATGTAGCCCTATTAAATACTGCCATAACCTTAGCTGAATCATACTGCGCCTTGACAGCGACGTTCATTGCTTCCTTTAGATTAAAAGCTGCCATTGCTGCTGATTTTAGTTTCTCTACTAGTTCGGGGGTTTGGTTAGTTGATAGCTCAGAAATAACTTCTGCCAGCTGTATGGAGTCAGAAGCTAGTCCGCCAGTAGCGGCTGCTGCTACAATCATAGCCGTGTCTAGTTCCTTAGCGGCCTTATCCCGATTTGCTTGACCGTCTATTACAGATATAGCCGCCCGACCCCTCTGGAAGTCTGCGCTCAACTGACTTGCCGTGTCCTCTTGCAGCTGTCCCGCTGCTTGGATGCCTTCTAGGTCTGCCTGTAATCTAACTGCAAGTGCCGCTAGTTCAGCTTTGGCTATCTTGTCGTTTAGTTTCGCAGTCTCTGCTTCTGGGTCAAAGTTTTGACCTGCAAAGTATGCCCCAACAGCCATTCCGATTAGCGCTCCGGGTGCTCCGCCAACAGCCATTCCGCCCATGCCACCCATCATAGCACCCTGAGATATGCTGCTCACACGAGATGCGGCGACGTTGCTACCAACCTCGTCTCTTGCTGTCTGAAACGAGTTTTCTTGGCTTAGCGGATTCCCCTCTGCGTCATTTCCATTCCGACCTCCAAGATTAGCCTCTTTAAGAGCTGCCTCCATTCTTGCGTCAGAGGAAGCCTTCATAGTATCTGCGACTATTTGAAGAGCCATCACAGCGCCCATCGCAACCTGCGACATTGTCTGCAATCTCTCTCCAGCGGTTCGCACCTTATTCCCAAAGGTGAGCAAGGTATTAGTGGCTTTTTGTAAGGCGGTTACTTTAATTTTTTCACCCTGAACAGCAGCGTTTGTAGCTGCTGTCGCTGCGTTTTCTGCGTTCATTCCACGTTGAGTTGCTGATGAGAAGTTATCTATAAATTGAGACATTCGCTGGAATCTCACTCCTACGTCTTTCGTAGATTGACCAACTTGAGTCAACCCCTGTTGGAATATCTTCATGTCGTTACCGCTAAGACTAGCTTTCACTGTCTGAACCTGAGCCCTTAAGGCCTGAGTTACAGCTTTTTCTGCGCCAGCGCGCGCAGTTCCCGCAGTTATCAGTTTCCCAATATTTTGAATCTGTGCGTTTTGCTTTTGGATCTTCTTCAGCTCTATCTTGGTTAGAGTTGTAGAAACGCCGCCGAGCTTGTTAAGGGCGGCGGACGCTTGTGTAGCTGCTAATGTGGTTTTACCACTTTCAGCCGCTGCCTTTATTTTTTCGGCAGTTTCCTTGTGCGAAGCTGAGGTGGCCATCTTCATGCCTGCTCCGTGACCTATCGTAGCGTCTCTATTCAATTTTATTGCTTTACCAAAGACTATCATCATGGCAACGCCCTTTGTGAGGGAGCTCATGAAAGACTCCATCGTGGAGGACATATCCGTAAACTGAGCAAGCAACTGAGGAAGCATGGCGACCATCAGCAGCATCACCTGAGTTTGTCCCCCCGCCATGCCTGCGACTCCACCCCCAGCAGCAAAGCCAACAGGCCCGCCAGCAGCAAATCCAGTAACCCCTTTTTTGTTCATTCTACCAAGAGTAGATGATCCAATACTTTGGGCGGACTTTTTGTTTATAACAAATTCACCCGGTGTAAGCATAGCTGGCACAGTGTCTGTAACAGAACCGCCACTAGCAAAGCCTTTTATAGGCCCACCGAAGTGGTTCAGGTTTGGCTGAGTGGCTATACCCATCTTCATTTGAGCTTGGGTTCCCACTCCCGGGCCCGGCGGATTCCCAGCCTCCCACGCACCCTTCCATAGTTCTTGAACAGCCTGACCGCGAATTTTTTTGGAAAATTCCGGGGTTCGCCAAGCACTGGATGTTGGTGATTTTGTATTGATTTTTCCTGTTTTGGGATTAACTTTTCCAAACACTTCTCCAGATACACCACCTGCTACCTTGGCATCAACAAACTGATCTTTAGCAGATTCCTCATAAAGGCCTTTCAGATTTTCAATGCCGTTGGTGAAGTCAAAGGGCGCTGATTCATCAGCCTGAATGCCTTTCAATGGGGCTCCTTGTAATCCGGCAATCACTTCTTCAAAGACTGTTCCTTTCGCACCTGCGTTCACAGACATTGACGCCTTGTCTTCGTTTCCACGCCACTTATAACTCCCACCGCCAAGCCTTTTTGAGAGATTGGTTCCAGCGGAAGTGATCGCGGCAGATATTGCCGAATCCATCTCATTGTCAAATATCCTACTATTATCTTCATCAAGGCCTTCTACGTTTGATCTTTGGGGAAGTTGGGCAGCCTTGCCATCTATATATTTGGTGGCTAGTTCTAGACCTTTAGGATTGCCCTTAAATGCCTTCGCTATGGACGTGGACTTTTGCCCGTCTACTTTATTATCCCACGAACTCGATGGCTTCTGACCCATGATGCTCGCAGTGTCAATCCCTGATTTGATGGGTTTCTTAATGCTTTTTAAAACATCGGAACTAATTATAGAAACGCGATCTTGGCCTACGATACCCCCTGAAGCATATCCCTTAGCGTTCATGCTTTGTAAATTACCGGCCCCTATCTTACCAACGCTTGATTTTCTTACAACGAATTCGCCCGGTGTGAGCATGGCCGGTACGCTATCCCGGTTTCCACTGCCGGGAACCATTCCACCGCTAGCAAAGGCTTTCGGCCCGCCAACCCCTTTCATCATCCCGCCAAACCCACCGGCGAAACTGGAAATACCAGAAAAGAGTTTCATAGCCATTAGGGCAGTAAGTACGGGCATAAAGCCCCTCACCGCATCAGCCACCTTAAGAATAGCAGAGGCAAGCGCTATTGCAGAATTGGCCATAACGCTGAATACTGGAGATGAGGTCATCTTACCAATGAGTTCTAGGAACTGTTCTTTAAGAGCAGTTATTCGGACTAGTAGAGCCTGCTGAGCTGTTTGAGCATCCTCTGTCATTGAATTCACACCACCCTGAGCTACAGCCAGAGCATTTTGAGCAACTTCAAACTGAGTAAGCAGCGGAATGATCTTACCAATCTGCCTAAAACCACCAAGTTGTTCTGCTATCTGAACAAACTTTAAGTCTCCGGCTTCCATGTTACTCATGGCTTCACTTAATCTTTTTATAGCTTCAAATGGGCCTACAAACTTACCTTCAACATCAGTTAATTTAATACCTAAATCTTCAAGGTATTTGATGGTAGTAGGTCTTTGAATACGAGTAAAGATAGTTCTAAGACCTGTAGCAATAGACTCTGCCGACTCACGGGTCGTTGATCGAACTGACGTGAATAACGCCATCAACTCATTTAGGTCACCACCGGCAGCTTTAAAGACACCACCAGTACGACGAATGGTAGCGATTATGTCACCAGCTTCAACAGCAAATTGACCAGCAACTGCGTTGATAGCACCCAGCTGTGCCTCTAGGGCCGCAGCTCCTTGACCAAACTGATTGAAGATGGCAATAGCGCCTTCTGCCGTTTGGGATATATCATCAAAAGTAGCAGATAGGGAGGATTTGGCTAATGCCTCAAGGGCAATTTTAGTCTCTCCAGCAGATAGGCCAGCTTGAGAAAGAACCCTACTAACACCAAGTAAAGACTTAGAGCTTACGCCTAATCCAGTAGCTAGGTTTCGTATCTCTTTAACAAGGCCGCTAAGCTCACCTACTGTTTTACCAGTAACCTGAGCTACTTTAATCAACTGTCTCTCAAAGTTAAGCGCTTCTCCGATGGCGTCAGAAATACCACGTGTGAATAAACCAACAGCTCGCGTTGCAATAGAGAACGCGGCAAACCTCTTAAACGATACGGCGAAAGAACGACCCATGTTAGAAGCAGCATCACCAGCTTGCTTTGTATTTTTGGATAGCTGCTGTATCTGCTTATTGGCTTGGGCCGCACCCGTAGCTTTAATCTTAACGTTTACATTATTAAGCTGATTTTGGATTTGCTTTACTATTTGCCCCGTATTAGTAGGGGCTTGTAGTTGAAGCTGTGCAGTCAATACAAACTTTGACATTGTGGATTACTCTTATGAGGTGTGACTACACTATCTATTTAACTTTCCGTATCTTTAGTTGCTTCAGCATCCTCCGTCTCTGCGGCTTGCTCCTCGGGTGTTTCTTCCTCTTCTTCCAAGTTGATAGATATTTCTTTACCTGTTTCGTCGTCAATATAGGTCACCTGTGGGATGTAGGTGCCATCTTTGGAAAGGAGATGACCACTTTTGTCAACCCTATTACCTTCTTTGTCTTGAAACCAACCTAAATCATTAATGGTCTTACCATCACGATCTGTTCTTTCTCCATCTTTATCAACGTATTCTAGATTCTCGTTTACCACTCCAGCGGCTCTGAGGAATCTATTCTCTGGAAGACCTTTTTCAAACTCTGGATCAATAGCATACAGCATTTCTGCCAAAGTGGCAGCCGCAGTAAAAGCAATATTGTCATCAGAGCTATCTTGGTACGTATCCAATGAATTATACACTTTATTTCCATTTTCCCATAAAGTACAATTGGCTACTAAGAAGTCAAACTTAGCATTATCAGACAGGGATTCTGCGGTATTTCCTTCGAGTTCAATTCTTCTTGCTATGTGATCTCTCAGCGCAATTCTTTTCTTTTGCATCTTAAAAGCAATATCCTTAGCTTCAGAGAGTTTCATCTTTTTTCTCTTATTGATGTATAACTCTTGCTCTAGATTCGCTATGTCCTGCTGGAGACTTTTCTGTTTTTCGTCATCATCCTTACCCCATATTTTCTTCTTTTCCATTAGAGATTTAAGCTCTTGCTTTGTCATAACTCCATCTTGTATGCACTGAGTCCACACCGTGGCTCCAATTCGTTGAGCTGCTGAATTAAGCCTATTGGTTGGTTTAACAACCTTGATCTTAACCTCTTTGCCGTCGTCCAATGTAACCGTTACAGTTTTTTCTCTTTTGTTAATCATAGTCTTCCTTCCTAATATTGTTTAGTCATTTTTTACTACAGGGATCTCGATATTGTACTTAAGCCATTTTACGTCATACTGAGATAATTCAGCCTCTACGTTTCTTGCTTGAGTATTTCCCTTATCTAGAATTTCTGATCGAATCTTCTGGTATGCCTCTTTCATAAAGCTTTGTTCGTCTGTAAGACTTGCTCCATCTGATTCCCACAAAAACCCCATATGTTCTTCTACACTACTGAGAGCGCCTATCATAGTGGTCTCAATCTTTTTCTTAATTATCTTGGTTAATCTCTCTCTAGAATCAACCTTGTATTTATCCTCTCTTTGTTTTTTATAGTCTGACTTTTCTCGTACTAACTTATTAAACTGTTCCATAAAATTTACCTCTTGAATTTATCCTTAAATTGTTTATTGCTTTCGTTTTGTAACTTTAACTGCTCGTCACGAAATTCGTGCTGACCTAGAGTTTTAGACCCCTTAAGTCTGGCTGACCGTTCTTTCTTAATCATTTTAGATTGCAAGCTGTTCATTCCCTCAATTGTGTCCATTTGCTTTTCGGTTTCAGCCATAACATAAATCTCTCCGGCGTTCCTAATCTTGTCGTTGGTTGTAGAGCTATCGAAATCATTAGTTGCCTTCTCAGACTCCCTTTTCTTTTTCTGCACAACGAACCAACCGTCCAATACGTCATCGTCTTCTACTATAGCATCTGACGGAACTTCCGCTGACTCCTGTATATTGTCATACATTACAGACCATATGACTATATTTGTCTGATCTGAGGTTAACTCTCTGTCGCCATTAGAAAAAAGAGTAAGGTTGCACTGATCCTTGGTAGCCCATTTAGACCTCCAAGGTTCATTTCTGGCTAACTCTCTAATATCAGACTCTGAAAGTATCTGCTCCTGCTGCAAAGTTATAATGTCATCTAAAATTACATCTTTAAGCTTGACCTTTCTACCCTTGTGCTGACAGCACTTTTTAATGAGCCATCTATGTTGCTCAGATTTAGCTAGTCCCTCACAAGTATTTACAGCAAATTGGTATTTCTTTTGCATCTGTTCTCTTAAACCTTCTTCTCCAGCCCGCAAATAAAGACGAATTCTTTCTTTCATGTCTTCATTGCTTCTGTTCTCGTAGATTCGTATCCTTAATTTTTCAATATCTTGTTTGATTACCTTTACACTCTCATCATCCTCTGGCGTCCAAAGGCTCTGCTTCCTCATCCATGCTTCCATTTCTTCCTCGTCCATTATCCCATCTTCATAGGCCTCATTAAAGGCTTTGTTATATACTACGTTGGACTGTAGGGCTTGTTCTAGAGTGGGAGAGGGTATAGTTAATTCCATACCCCTGTACTCAACTAAGTATACCCCAACCCTTATTCTAGATATAAGATACTCCCGTCTATGTTGTTTCATTATAAAACCTCACAGCGGGAGTACTTGAAAATCATATTGTATCCTTTGTACTGCCACTGCTTTGAGCCATCCTATACGCCCAATGCAAAATGTGTCAGTTTTCCCTGTGGCCTAAGCGTTATTTGTTAAATACTCCTGCCGTTCCAATTCTAGACTGTCCAGACTGGTGAGGAGAATAATTCATACTGCCGCCATTTTGAACCAAAGCTGGGTCTCCACTAGAAAGAACCGTAAGGTCATTGAAGTTTGTGAAACTGTATGTAATGCTTACATTTCCACCAGTAGCGTCACCACCACCATAGCTTACAGAAGACAATCGGTTTTTAACACCTAGATCAAACGCTGTGCCATTTTCAAGGGTAATGAATACTGCGGCTTCTCTAGTGTTATTACCAGAAGAAAGCGTTGCGTTGCTACCATCATCAAACAATGCAGGGTCACCATATTCGTAAGCACCAATGAAGTCACCCGAAGTAGCGATCATTTCTAGTTCTGTGGAAACTTCGATAGGAAAGGTTGTTGCTCTATAATAAGGAGCTTTTCTACCAAGTTCCTGAATGTCTTCTCTAGAGAAGTCTGTACTAACAGACATGCTCTGAAGGTGAACACGCGGAACCTTGTTTGAGCTATCATAGGCATTACCCATACCACTACCATTAACACCGTGAACATCAGAGGGAAAGGAGCAGTGAGACAAAAGAACGTTTTCACGTCTTTGCACTCCACCTTGACCTGAAGAGTACGGAGTGTCTGAACCAAAGTTGTTCGAGGATGGATCAAGGTTAGTAGCAGAGTCTGTTAACCAAGTTTTGTGATTACCCACCAACGTTACGGATTCAGTAGTCATTCCATCTACAGGAATACTGTAGCTTACAGACGACAGGTACATACCAGAACAGTTAACCTGAACTTGTGGATTATCATCGTTTGGAGAACCTTGCTCACCAACAAAGTCATATCCGTCACTCCAAATACCAAGGGCTAAGTCAGCTCTTTCTTTGGATCGACCAACAAGACCGGCTGATGATGCAGCTGGGGAAGCTAAGTGGAATAGTAGTGGATATCCATCAACCACTTTTTCCATTGTTACTTCTACATCCGGTGTTCCTTCGATATTTTCATAGATCTGTACTTGACCAAGCTCAAACGCCTGCTCAAGATTAAAGTTTGTCGTAATCCCTACGCTTTGCACACCTTTAGCTATTCTATAAGTGGTTGCTGCGCCAGCTAGGGGTTTGATACCCACAACTTGGCAAGCATAGAAAATTCTATTATTACTGGCTACCATGTTAATTCTCTCCTAAGTTAGAAAGTTATACTATTCTATTATACACATAAATTATACGTTCGTTTTTATTACCTCAGCCGTTAGCTTGACAACCCCTGCGTAGAAGTTGCTATTTATAACGTCCATCCCTTGTACTGATGAGTTTTTTAGCCTAATGTCTGGGCCATAATGCTTTAATACTAACTCTTCAAAGTTTAAAGCTCCAGACACAGGTGTGCCCCTGTAGTCAACCGGAAAATCTCCACTAGCTGCAACCAAGTTACTATTAAACGCATAAAAAGTCTTGTCGTTTTGTAGTGAAACTATGTCAACTAGCTTATTTCTGGTTAATTCGTCCTCAGCTATGCAGTGAAACAATACATCAGTATTGACATACGATCCACCGCCTAATTGAAAACCAGTGATATTCCTCCTAGGAACAACCTCTACAGCTATAGCAGGTAACTGCAATCTAGCTTCTGGCGGAACGTCCCAACCTCCCTTTGCTGACTGAAAAAATTCTCCGTTTACATCGTAAGATCTATACTGAACTTCTCTCAACCAAGGCACACTATTAGCGTATGCCATATTTATCCATTTGTAGCTATGCTCAACTTGAACCTTGCTGCCGGTAGGAATAGGACTGTTAAATACTACCCTACCGTTGAAGTAATCGACGTAATGAGCGTAGCTTCCTGCCGTTGTTGTGGGGTAAAATGTATCATCTACATATATCCCAGAAACTCCCGGCTTGTCGTTATTAGTCCCCACCAACGGTGTCGGACTGCTTTCAACTCCACTTTGCCAAATCCAGTTACTTCGTGATCCTTCCCAACAAGCTCCTGCTGTATAATTCTCGTCTGACGATAACCTTAACTGACTGTAGTCGTAACCATTCGGGGCGGTCTCACCAACGTTTACGTTGAAATAGTTACCCTTTTTTAGTAAGGCCCAGTCAAAGAATTCTATAAGGTTATCCTGTAACTCATTGCTTAAAGTAGAGTCTTGTACATGGCTGAATCCCTTTAGGTGAAACATATATACTACCTCTCTAAAGCGTCTCTAAATAGTTTTGCTATGGATTGTTCTCTACCTAAGAAGGCTCTAGTGATAAAATTATTATCCCTATACCCCGCAAACTCTGGTGGAACCCGCCAAGCTTTGCCCGCTCTCATAGTGCCCATGCCAGATCGCCCCTTGCCAGACTGTGGAACATACTCATATCCAACAATGATGGCTCGATTCCCCTGTGTAAGCAACCAGTCTAACCAGTGTAATTTTGTATTTTTTTCCGTACTTATAAATGACTGAGGCAAAGCTAGTAGGTTAGCAAAGTGAGAAGGTTGAAAATGGAGCTCTACACTACCCCTCATTTTCTTGTCAAACTTGGTAATTTTTAACTGAGTAGCCATTGCTACACCCTCAACTACAGATAATACCAAACCTGCTGAGGCGTTATTGGGGATACCAAGATGTCCTGCTAAATCCCCTCCGGTGATGCTCTGCATCTCTGGCTGTTCTGCTATCCACATGCCTACCTGCTGCTTGGCTGAATTTACTATTCGACTTGCGTTCTTTTTAACCTGACTGTTTACATGGGCTGCCATCGCTATGTTTATATTCTTTTCTACAGTCTTAACACTATCTAGTATTTTAATCGATATAGACATTATACCCTCTCCCACATACATGCAAAATATTTGTCTTGCTTCAATCCCAATGGGACATGCTCACCAGACCTCTGAAATCTTAACTCTCCGTAATCTGAAATCCCCTTATGGACTATTAGCTCTTTTGACCTTAAGACCTTTGGTAGGTCTGGCATCTTCCCAATGGTTTGTATTGATCCGTCTGGAACCACTATATTACTACTGGTTTTGACCCAACTACGTGAGTCCCAATAAACCTTTAGCAGTATGTCTTCCTTCTTTTCTACTTCCTTAAACACTGACATTTCTCTCACGAACGCAGGTGTTCCCGGCCCACGCCTGTGGGCGCTTATGGAATTGTGCGTTGGGAAGTTATCGAACGATGAGGAAATTTCCTCAATCTTCTCGATAAATACAAGTTGACAAGTGACACCAAAAATAGTAAACGTGGAGTCAATTACCTCGAAGTATTTATCAAATACACTCTGAGGGACATTGATTGCCATTTTTTACTCCTAGCTTGCTGAATCACCACTGTAATATCTTACGTCATCGAAACGACCGCCAAGTCGCTCAAAGAAGGTTCCAGAACCAACAAAGACATTCATGTCTGCTGATAAAATCTGGGTTACTCCAACCTGAGTTACAGAGACAACGGCGTTGCCGTTCTTTGCTTCCCCAGAATGGTAGGTGCCCGAGCTTGAAATTATTACATCTGACATTTTAACTCTCCAGTTAAGTTATTAATCATCTATCTTAAATAGGTTTATATCCACCAACGAACTCGCTGCCTGCCGCCGTGCCACTAGGTTTGTACCAACTGTAGCCTAGTCCAGAGGATATAGGAGCACAAAATACTAATGACATATGATCTGTGCCAAATTGGCATATTGCGAGAGCACCTCTAAAGCCCGAAATGGCTGGAGGCAAGTCACCGCTATTGGAAAAAATTGGAAGTGTGAAAAATCCGCTTTGGCTAACTATCACATTTTCTGTTGCAATAGCTGTTCCAGAATAGTTGTATTTTAATGGCGGCGTTGTAGCTGGAACATTGACACTAGGCGTAAAGCTTGCTGCGGCTGCAAAGCCTGAGGCCACAGTAACATCCCTTCTCAAAGTTCCAGACGTTGCTATTATGTCTTTTGTTTTAACAGAAATGCCAGAACTTAACGCGCCAGACGCTGTAACAATGTTAGCGGCATTAACAGAAATGTCAGAACGTAGCGCCCCAGAAGCTGTAAGAAGATTATTTACCACTACAGTACCTGATGCTACTCCATATACTTCACCAGCAACTGTCAAACCTGAAACAACCACTATGTCTACAAATAATGCGCCCGAGGCAGTAGTTAGGTCTGAACGTAATGTGCCCGAGGCAGTAGTTAGGTCTGCACGCAACGTGCCCGAGGCAGTAGTTAGGTCTGCACGTAATGTGCCCGAGGCAGTAGTTAGGTCTGTACGTAGAGCTCCCGACGTAGCCGCAATATTCTCTGACAAATAACCAGATGAATTTACTGCTATACCTGATACAACACCTATGTTTGACCCATATAAATTACCAGAAGCAGTCGCCGCGTAGGTGTCTCCCAAGTCGGGAATATCACTAACTGTTAAAGCTCTAAAGGCAGGATATGCAGCAGAGCCTGTCGTAGGGCCTGCCAACATGTTGTTAGCACTTTGTTTTTGTAGGGTTAGTATTTGTTCTACTGCTCCGCTATAAAATATAACTGAGGTTGCTCCAGTAGTAGCATCTGCTTGGTTTTTTTGAAAAGGTTCAGTCTGTCGTAGTGAGTTTACTCCAGAAAATACAATTCCCGAGCTGTTCACAATTAACCCAGACGCTCTGATTTGTGAAGTTTGGGCGTTTCCTCCAATGTCTATCTTGTACTGAGGTGAAGATTGATCCATTCCTATTCTGGAGTTGGCCGCATCGACAACTATGCTTGTACTATGGTTTAGAGTACTAGAAGAAGACCAAAATGCCATACCGCTTTTTTGAGGGGTTGTAGCGCTATCAATACCTTCTACAGTATAAACCGTTGCGTCAGAAGGATAGGTAACAAACACCTCTTTGGTTCCAGCCGCCCAGTTTACCAAGTTATTACTATTAGTACTCTTTTTTGGAAACCTGACGAGCTGATTGGAAGAAAACGTACCTACGTCTCTACCAGAGTCTAGAAACCTACCAGAGCCTACTTCATAATTCGTACCATCTGTCATGGCGTAGTAGACTAGGCCACTTTGCCCAACAAAGTCAGAAAAGGAACTGAAGCCAGCTACTGCCCCATCAAGGGTTATGCTGCCAGTGCCTGTGGAATTACTAAGCTCTTTAACTCTATCGTGAAGCTTAATCATATTTAGATCGGACATTTAAACTACCTCTCTAGGATTTCAGGCCAAAAGTTTTGTATATCCTCTACTTTTTTAATCTTGGAGAATTCCTTTCTAATCGTAACATCCCGAAGCTGCTGCTTCTTCGCTGCGATATCTCCAGCGGTCTTAGTCTCGCCATTCTCCATCGCTCTAATCCATTGGACGTCCAGTTCTTTTAACATTTCATCTCTAACGACTCGGATCTTATTCATCCAAATATCTTTAGCCTTTTCGAGATCTATACCTGTCATAGTCCAAGCGTCTCGGAACACCCTGTCTACTGGTAATTGATTGTCATTAATAATTTTATAGTCAACTCCCTTTGCAACAGCAGTCTTAGCAACTTCTGCGGGGTCTAACCCCGGAGCTGGACATACTATTGAAATTCCGTCGCCATTTTCGTACATAATAAGTTTAGACATGTTTATTTTCCTTCTATTAGGCTATCGTTGGGTTATCGTCCGGGTGAACACCTGATCCAAGACCAAAGACAACCAAATCATTAATATGGCCATCTACGTAACTGTTGTCAGCTTCTTTACGAATAACATAGGAAATAGTTCTTAGGGTGGCTGTATCATTTCCGTCTCTTAGCACCAACCCTACAGTGTTATTATCAAAGTCTTCTTTACTTCCTGAAGCTGTTGTCGCATTGCTTGTTCCAAAGGCTGCATAGTTATTATCACCGAGAACCCCTGAGACAAACGTAATTATATATTTACCAACCCCATTGTCTGTTAACGAATGTATATTGTAGGACTCTCTTATAATAGGAGCTGAGCCATTGTTACCATCAAAGACCATCCAAGCCTTAGCGGTAGACTTGCCTGTTCCAATCTTAGAGCCGTCGTTGAAGATAAAGTTTGTTCCAGATCCAACGTATGCGTCGTCATATGAACCATTCCAAACAAACTTAATACCTCTCCCGGCTTCCCCAGAAGAGCTGATAGACTGAGTCCCAGTCTTAAGGTTTCCTAAAAGCTCTCTAGTTCCACTGATTGGTATGTATTGGGGGTGAGGATCTGCAACGTTAAGGTTGTTTAAAGAGTTATGGTCTACTAAACCAACCCCCGGATAAGGCTCGTATTGAGTAGTGTCGCTAGCCCACGTTGCATTAGGGAAGTCAACGCCTGACTCGGCGATGAACTTGCCATAATTAGAAGCTACAACCTGAGCCCTAACGTTCTGACCCCTAAATGGATTCAGCGTATTAAAGTTACCACTACTCACGATTAGATTAATAGAATCTACGGTGTCCTCCATATTCTGACGAACATCCTGAGCTGAGATCAGTCCAGCATTATTGTCAGCCAATTCTGAGCTGATAATAGCCCTGAGATCTCCTGAATTTTTTATTGTCATCTTTTACTCCTTAGTATAGATATCCGCCAGCCCGATGCCCAGAACTGTTTCTTGAAAACTCACTCCCGGGACTATATGGGCCAAGTATGGACTTTCCAGCGATGCTGTTGCCAGCTCTGTAGTTAAGTAATGTATGTTCGTATTTAGCGCATAGGTCTTGATACAAAGCCATCAACGTTCCCGCCACACCCCTCAAGTCAATAGCCGATGGGCCATCTTTGATGGAAATAGCGTTGGATGATTCACTTCTAACCTGACTCCCAACGACAACACAGGCCGCCTTTAGGCAGACCAAATTGATGAAAGCATTGTCTTTTGTGTCTGCATCGGTAGGGTCTGGGCTTAAGCTACACGCTTCCACATTAATTGTATAGGTGTTACCTAAGTCCACCTCTAAAGTAACCAGTTGTGCGGCAACTATTAGAGTTGTTTCTATTCTATTGTCAGAAAACTTATATGATGCTGAGTCTACATCATCAATTAAGTATCTTAAAACGGTTGACATTTGCCCTTGCCAAGACATGTGTTACTCCCCTATAGGTTACAATGTACTTTGAAGGTTTGTATATCTGTATAAAACGTTCCACTAGCGAGGGCTACTTTGCCCTGTAGTTTATAGTTTCCTATTTGGTCTAAATCCCCAACCACACTGTCATAATACATTACCCCAGAAACTACACTCCCATCCGAGAGCGTCGATCCGCTTCTATTTAAAACAGTGTCGCTTGGTTTTCTAAAGCTAATAACAAGGCTTGACGCTGCTGACAAGTCAACAACTGCTCCGTCATCCTTTATGGTTACTTGAAATCTAGTACCAATGTCGTCTACATGGATCTCACTAGCCATTTTTTTTACCTTATTAACTCAATGTTGTATTGCTGTTGAATAAACATCGTAAACTCTAATACTACTTCTGGCATTATGAACTAACCTTTTTTGATAATTCTAATGTTTTAACTTCTACCTGTTGTATTGTTAAGTCTTTAGACAAGCCTTGGTCTACTGATGTAGAAAGCTCCAGCGATTGTTGAACATATAGTACAAAAAGGTGTCGCTCTTCAAATCCAGCCTGAACAATAAACGATGAACAGAATGGGCTCGATCCAAATGGTTCTTCTGAAAACATTAAGCCGGGTCTGCCAAGTTCACAGATGTGTCTAAACCGTCCGTTGCTTCTGATTTAGCTTTGTCTATTTCATAAGCCGCCACGTTGTCCGATAAAAACTGCCTAACTATTTTATGAGTGAAATCTCCCGGCGTTTCACTGCCTTGGTTATCCCACCCATAATTGCTACAAATAGCAGAAAAGACTCTATCTACGTCCTCGTCAGCTATTTCTAATTGGAAAACTGCCATATTCAACTCCAAAAATAAACATATCTATAGGTAGTATACACTATTTTTTCTAAGTGCTCTTTTTAGTATTATCCCTCTAATTTTCTCAGGGAGCTTATTTCTAGATCATCTAGACTCTCTATAGAAGGTACATCTGTAAAACTAAGAAACTGCTCCTCACACGTAAAGGCCGTTGGCCCGCCCGATTTTGCATTGCTCTTAAACCTAAACAGAAAATCGCCAAGATCTGAGGCCCTAACTAAGGAGTAGTGCTTTTTCATTGTTGTTCTGCATATAGCCTCAACTTCAGCAGCAGACTTGTCTTTTAGCATATCTATGATATCCACACCCTTGAATTTTAGCCAGCTGATGCAAAAGATCATTTCTGCGGTCAGATATTCATACATATAATCTTTATGGAGATTGATTTTTTCTGCTGTAATCCTTTCGTTGCGGTTGTAGTCTTTTATGTACTCGCGAGACATCTCAAGCATCTTTACAATGTCTTCTGTTCTTCCTCCCATTATGTGGTCTGAGGGGTGTAATATCAAATCTTTTCTGAATAGGAAGTTAACTACCGCTAGCTTGTTAGGGGCGCTATTTATACTATCTATTATAGGCTGGGGATTTGTGAAATATTCGTCTGACCTTGTTTTTATAACTAGATCCGTGTCACACTGATCTAAACCCGCCAGCGTTGAGTCAATGTGATACGATACATTTTGGAAATTATACCTACTATCTTGTAGCATAGGGTTAAGAACAAGTTTGCACTTGTGATCGTGTGCTAGCTGTATCAATCTGGAGTCATCCGTATTCCAGCACGATACTACTACCTTTCCAATCCTTTTGTACATTGGTATGGAGTGCGCTATCTCAGAAGTTAGTGGCCCCTGTATAAGAAAAGTAACGTCCATTACTGCACCTTCTTTGCTCTAAAAAATATCCAGTTGGGGTGTTTGTCTGCTGGGCCGGTAGGCCTTATTTCATAGTCAAAACTGTTAAACCCAACCTTGTATAAATCCTCTTTAAGTTGATCTGGACTCTCCACGTATACGTCAGTTCTGCCATTTCTACTTCCTGAGTTGTAGTAGTTCTTGTAGTAGGGAACAGCACCAAGTTTTCCCTCGCCGTATCCCATCTGAGCCGTGAACCACCCTGAGTCCACTAGAACTCTGTAGAACTCTTTAAATAGATTAAGTCTTACTTCGTGAACGGATATATGCTGTAGAGTAATAGTACTCATCACTACATCATACTGGCTGTCTGATATCTCTCTGAGGTCTGTGCCATTGGTTTTAAAAAGGTTGTTATCGCGACATGATCCAGTGTGCTTCAGCCATTTTTTTGCGTTGTCTAGGTTTACGTGGGATATATCAACCCCGTCAACCCTTTTAAAATTTGACGAGTACTTTTCTAGGTTTCTCCCCGGCCCACATCCAAAGTCTAAAACAGACATGTTTTTTGCTAAGGGTAATTTAGTCCCGCCATCATGAAAGTCAAACATTCCGCTAAACAGAAAATTATAGTCCTCCCACTTATTATGCCTATTAAAAGGGCCTGTTACAAAGTTTTTGTTTTTTATACTCCACATTGACGCCATGTTGTCGTAAGCCACGTTTTGAAGATTGGAATATTTATTGTCCGAATAGAACATGTCGATGGTATCCTGTTCGTCTCTCATTATACTATCTTCTAGCTGCTGACTGCACTTTATCACCTTTTTGGCAACCTCTAAAGAAGCTCCCATTCTAACGGGCGGTATTCGTTCTATCGCCTCTTTATCAAATTCTTCTCCTGCTATTTCCAACGCCTCTATTAGATCGTTTTTTAGGTTTTCTGTTCTTCCTATGTAGTCTACGGATGGGAATATTCCAGTGTGAGACTTAAGATAATATCTGTAAAACCATGATACATGCCCTTCTTCTCTAGTTAAAACGAAATCGCTAAAAGATATTTTTTTTCTACCCTTAATGACTCTAGTTTCTTCGTCCATGAGCTCCGGCCACACCTCTTCTATGTAGGCGCTTTTCAATATATCTAGGGGATTCCTGACGAAGGCAAACGTTAGCTTGTTCTCTATGTCGTTTGATAGTTGTTTTTTTACATCTGAAAAGGTGGCATGGGCAGTGCTTTCCCAGTTTTCTACCCCGTCAATTGGTAGATCATGACTATCTTTATCAAGACCCATAGAAGCCTCAATAGCTCTTCTAACCCACGTTCCCCCCGTCTTGGGGATGTGAATAAAAATACTGTTAGGTAAAATTAAAGCCATAGTAAAAACCACCTACGTTTAGTCTAAAAATAGTAAAAATGCCGCACCCGCTTGATCTGGAGCGAACTCATGTGCGCCTATATCCCATACATCTCCTGATGCATCCCTATCTCTTCCGTTGATATCAGTTTGTACACCACCAGTAGTTCCCAAGTCTGCTCCAGCATCTACACAATCTGAATCTTCATCTATATGCAAATCGAAGCCGACATCGGGGTCGGTCGAAACAAAAGATATTTCAGTTAATGTTTTTCCTATTAGGGCTGTT
>Ga0115000_10001478_pt1 | contig 20842 bp, 17 predicted proteins | sample ArcticOcean_MG_C_6_FD_89690 | JGI IMG/M metagenome (GOLD analysis project Ga0115000, IMG submission 89690) | Marine microbial communities from western Arctic Ocean - ArcticOcean_MG_CB8_128 | ecosystem: Environmental > Aquatic > Marine > Oceanic | place: Arctic Ocean: Canada Basin | collected... | reverse complement strand
GATTACTGGTTTCGGGTTCCTCAAAATGACATGGCTGAAGTGGAGGTTTGTGAGAAAAGTGGGAACAAGGCATTGCCTAATTGTTCAACGAAAAAGAAAGAACTATGCCCAAAAAGTGCAGAAAACGGACCTGTTTGTATAAACCATAAAACTGTTTATTTAAACCCCAATACAGGATTAAGGGTTACCGATAAATGTCTTTCGCCAAATGAAATGAAAAAAGAAACTTTCTTTATCCTTTCTCCAGCACAAGAATGGTATTATAAAGTTAATCATCCAGATTACAAGTCATTGCCTGACTTCGTGCATGATTGCGGACCTGATGAATTTGATAAGCCAATGGATTTTATATATCCAAGAAGGAGAGTTAAAGTATCAATTCCTAAAAAACTAGATGGAACATTGGGTGAGGTTGTTTTTGAGGTAAAACACAGAAATAAAGAGGTTGCTTTATTTTGGCACATCGACAATCAATACATGGGACAAACCAAGAATTTTCATGAAATTGGGTTTCAACCAGCTGCAGGAAAACATACATTAACAGTTGTTGATGAAAATGGAGAAATGATTCACCGGAAGTTTGAGGTTATCAAGTAGTGTGATTTTTCTTAATGTTTCATTTTGAACTATTTAAGTATTTTACGTTAATCGACTAAGAATCCAGCTTTATTGGTGATAACTTGCTGCTAGTCTAAAACATTGGCTATTAAGTGCTTGATTCATTTTGAACTTACGTTAATAATCCGTAAATTTTCAGTGACTAAATTTAAAACCTAACAACATGATCTTAATTAAAACCCTCTCCGTAGCGACTGTGCTTTTTTGTTCTTCAGCACTTATTGCACAAGACTATTCACCAATTGCAGTTCCTGATTCTAAATGGATCAATAGTTACTTTGAGCACGTTAAAGGTGATTCTTCAGTTGACAAAAGATTGGTCACTGCAGAAGAGTTTTGTATACTGAAGGAGGATTCTATAATTAAAGGGGCAAAGTATTTGGTTGTTGACGATTGTAATGGCACATACGTTGGTGGTATTAGAGATCATGTAGGTAAATTATTGTTTGTTCCAAGAGGCATGGAGACGGAAAGTACTGTTTATGACTTTACCGCAAAAGAAGGCGAAGTGGTTAAAAATGTTTTATCTAGAAATTCAAGTGGGAAGTACATTCATAAAGATATTTTAGTGACTTCTGTAGATTCTACTTTAATAGGGGGAGATACAAGAAAACGAGTGAATTATAAAGGGGGAAGTTGGATAGAGGGATTAGGAAATACTCATGGCTTGTTCATGTCTCATGAATCAAGCAGCAAATACATAGGGGTTTTGACCTGCATGTGTAATGGAAAGTTAACCGTCTATCCTACTAAAAAGAATGAGCCTTGTAAACTTCCTAGTAGCCTAAAGAGAGCAATGGCAAGCTTCACTGACATAATTGATGTTAAGCCATCCAGGGGTTGGTTTGTTATGGAATTTAAAAGGAGAGTAGATAACGATGAAGTGATCATCATTGATTCAAAAGGACGACTAATAAGACCTAACATGACTATTCGTCCTGATAGAATCTTAATTGATTTAAGTTCCTACAAAAACGGTAATTACATCATACTGTTAAGAAACAACGAAAACATGTCTTTAGGTAGATTAGTTAAAATTAAGTAGATTATTCCAATAGAATTATTCATTGCTGACTATTACCAAGCATTCAATGAATTCTATGAGAGGCTGAGGTGTCTTTATTGACCTTACCAGTTACAGTAAATAGATACATGCCTTACTCAACAATTTGACTGAAGAAATCCTGCCTCGTGTGATGCAGGATTTTTTTTCTATACGTCATTGCGAGGAACGAAGCAATCTCTCTTGTATATAATGTTGAATAATAATTAATAGAGATTGCTTCGTTCCTCGCAATGACGATTAAGCGATAAAACAAAACCTATTTGATGTATTTTATTGGTAGGTTCAAACTTACTTCAAATGAGCATTACTCCATATGATATCACAAAAAAAGAGCGACACATGTGTCGCTCTTTTAAATTTTAACCTTGCAGTGATTGATCATAGATCAATCACTATTAGTTGTTTAGTGATTGTGTCCATCATGAGGACCGTGAACCTCAGCTGGTAAAACTTGAAGTAATTGAACCCTAAAAATCAAAGTTGCAAATGGTGGGATAGAAGCTCCAGCTCCTCTTTCTCCATAAGCTAAGTTGTAAGGAATGTATAATTCAATTTCTCCTCCTGGATTAATGTGCTGAACACCTTCAGTCCAACCTGGAATTACTTGATTCAAACCAAAGTCGATTGGCTGTCCTCTTTCAAAACTTGAATCAAAGATTTGTCCATTTAACAATTTTCCTTCGTAATGAACTTTTACTTTGTCGGTAGCTTTTGGGAAAGCACCGGTTCCTTCTTTTAAAATCTTGTACTGAAGTCCAGATGGAGTAGTAACCACACCTTCTTTACTTTTGTTAGCTGCTAAAAATGCAGCTCCCTCAGCAGATGCGCCAGCAGAATTCTCTTGACCTTCAGCTTGTGCCCTTTGAGCTTCAGCTTGTTTTTTCTCTTGAATTGATTTTGCAAATGCTTGGAAAAGTCGAGTGCTTTCTTCCTCAGAAAGTAACAAACTATCTTTATTTAAAGCGTCTTTGAATCCTTTTGTGAAATATTCAACATCAATAGAATCAAATCCATTTTTAGTTAAATCTCCAGCCATGATTGTACCAAAGGCATAACTAGTTTTTTGGTGGTCAGTAGTAGTTGAGTCAATCGTAAGTTCTGCTGTTTCCATTTTAGCGGTACATTTAGATTTACATTGTTTTGAGGAGCATTTGCAAGAGATTGCACATACGCTGATAGTCAATAGGATTAAATAGCTTAATTTTTTCATCGATAATAAGTTTGATGGCAAACTTAATCAATTAAATAGGGGAGGCAAATAACCTTTTATATTTTAAAAAGAATTATTAAGATTAATTAGGGTAACGAAGTTCGTATCGTGTCAAAATGGTTAGGATTGTAATTTCTTAAGTCATAAATTTGAAAGTATGGAAAACAAAATCGGTAAGATTGAAAAATTAGTTTTAAAAGGAAGTTCGGGAAGAGATATTATAGCTGACTGTACCTATCCTGAAGAGCTTAGCAATGTGCCATTAGTGATTTTTTGCCATGGCTTTAAAGGCTTCAAAGACTGGGGGCATTTTAATTTAATGGCAGATGAATTTGCTAAAAAAGGTATCGCTTTTCTAAAGTTTAATTTTTCACATAACGGAGGAACTATAGAAGATCCAATTGACTTTCCTGATTTAAATGCTTTTGGGGAAAATGATTTCATCAAAGAGTTAGAAGACATGAAAGTGGTTACTGATACTATTTTTAAGAGCTCTGTAATCATAGAAGGTCAAACTGAATTTAAAGAGCTGTTGTCAAAAGTTGACAATCAGAACATAACCATGATAGGTCACAGTAGAGGGGGAGGGATGGCCACTATTTTTTGTGAAACAGAAGAAAGAATTAAAAACCTTGTTTTGTTGGCTGCAGTGAGTGACTTTACGCTTCATCAGCCGCCTGAAGAAGTCATGAATTATTGGGAGCAGCAAGGTGTTGTTTATATTGAAAACGGCAGAACCAAACAGCAAATGCCAATGTTTTTCTCTTTTGCAGAAGTTTTTAAGGAAAACATAGCATTGTTAAATATCGAAAGAGCATGTTCCAATGTGCAGCAAAATACATTGGTTGTTCAAGGATTGGATGACGAGGTTGTTTTGCCAACAGAAGCTAAAAGTCTTGTGTCTTGGATTGAAGGTGCTGAAAGTATTTTTGTTGATAACAGTAATCATTCTTTTGGGTCGACTCACCCTTATACAGGGTCGACACTTCCCGGTGAAACAGACAAAGTTGTAGGTGGGACCATATCCTTTATTAAAGCACATTAGCTCAAGTTAACTAATGTGCCCCAAGTTAACTTATAACTGTCCAAAATTGGTGTCGTAAACGATGAGCTTAATTCAAGTTATACAGGATTTTAAACAATTTACTAGAGATACACTTATGATGTCCTCGGACATGTTACATGTATATGGAGGTGCATTGTTTATGCTGTTTTATCTAATGTTATTTGGCAACAAGATGAAGTTTTTACCTTTGATCCTGATAAGCTTAGTTCTCCTAGTGAACGAAGCGAATGATTTACTGTATTATAAAAACGTGACTCAAATATATCCAGTTTGGGCCTCGGTAAAAGACATTATTAATACTGCATTATTACCCTTGCTTCTGCTCTTGTTTTTAAATAAGTGCACTAAGTTTTACGAGAGAAAAGAATGATTTTACTCGTCTAAGGAAATACTCAAACTACTTTCCCTTTTTTCTTGGGACGCTTTTTATACTGCTTTTTTTAGGGCTTCAACCAATTTTGGAACTACTTCAAAAGCATCACCAATTATTCCGTAGTCAGCAGCTTTGAAAAAAGGAGCTTCAGGATCCGTATTAATTACTACAATCTTTTTTGAAGAACTTACTCCAGCAAGATGCTGGATTGCCCCTGAAATTCCAATGGCAAAATATAAGTTGGGAGAAATTGCAATTCCAGTTTGACCTACATGTTCGTGATGAGGCCTCCAGTCTGCATCAGATACAGGTTTAGAACAAGCTGTGGCCGCTCCAAGAACAGACGCTAAGTCTTCAATCATTCCCCAGTTCTCAGGACCTTTCAACCCTCTTCCGGCTGAAACAACAATTTCGGCGTCACTTAGAGAAAGCACTGAAGTGTCTCTGTTATAGGATACGTGTTGTAATGAGTTGTCGGAACTATTTGTGCCGTCGTCAGAAATATTAACTGACACCGCGTTTTCTTTAAGTCCAAAAGAGTTTGCTGCAACAGCTATAACATTCTTTTCTTTTGTTAATTCAATGTTTACGAATGCTTTTCCTGAAAAAGCTTTCTTTTTAACTAGCTTCTCCTCTACTAATGAAACGGCCTCCGTGACAATTCCACCATTCATTTTAACAGCTAATCGGGGTCCGATTCCTTTACCTTGCCATGAATTAGCAAGAACAACTGTTGAAATGTTTTTGGTGGTTACTATTTCATTTAATTGAGATGTAGCTGATTGGTGATTCACTTTTTCTCCTCCAAGTTTAAGAACATCTGAGAGTCCATAGTTTCCTACCTTATTTAATTCTTCGTTTGAGATCTCACCGATTGAAACTCCTAATACTGAAGATCCATTATTGTTAGCCAAAGCAACTGCATAACTAACAGCTTCGAAGGTTCCTTTTTTTAAAATTCCTTCTGTGTTTTCTATATATACTAATACTGACATAATTTTTTGTTTTAAGTTGAACGATAAATGTTTGAATACTGATTTTAAAGGATTAACTAAATTACTTTGGCCTCATTTTGCAATAAATCAACAAGTTTATCTACATCTGACGCATCTACCATAGTGCATCCTGCTTTTTCTTGTGGTAGTTCGTGAGTAATTATTTTCTGCCCAGACTCTTTACTCGTGGAAGTTTCAACCGTTAATGGTTTGCTCCTAGACATCATGATTCCCCTCATGTTTGGAATTTTTAATTCATTTTCATGAACTAGTCCTTTTTGTGACCCAATTACAATTGGTAATGTAGATTTAACGCTTTCCTTTCCGCCGTCAATTAAAGTTTCCATTTCTGCATAAGTTCCGTTTACGTTAAATTGAATGCAAGGACTTACAGAAGGGATGTTTAATAATTCTCCAAGAAAGTGTGGAACCATTCCTCCGTTGTAATCAATGGATTCTCTACCTGCAATAATTAAGTCATAGCCTTTATCCTTTGCATAAGCTGCTATTTCATTGGCAACATGCATCCCATCTATTGGTTCAGTATCTATTCTGACGGCGTCATCTGCACCAATTGCTAAGGCTTTTCGGATAACAGGATCGTTTGTCACTGGTCCTACATTGATAACCGTGACAGACCCACCACCTGATTCTTTGAGTTGCAGTGCTTTCGTTAAACCAAACTCGTCGTATGGATTAATGATGAACTGAACACCTTGCGTGTTAAATTTCGTATCGTTTTCCGAAAAATTAATTTTTGTGGTAGTATCTGGAACACTGCTTATGCAAACGAGAATTTTCATAGTAGTAGGAGTTGTTTTATTTAAAGTTCAATGTAGCTTCTAATTTACCTAACGTAAGTCTTTCGAAAAAAGTTATAGTAAAGTTTATTTTTTTTGTGAATTAAATTTCTACTTCGGGTCAACTCTGCTTTAAATTCTTATTTTTGTTCAATTCAAAAATGGAATAATTATGAGAGTAATTCAGTTTAGAGAGGCTTTAAGAGAAGCAATGCAAGAGGAAATGAGAGCTGATGACGGAGTTTTCGTCATGGGGGAGGAAGTTGCAGAGTATAATGGAGCTTATAAAGTTACCCAAGGAATGTTAGAGGAATTTGGAGAAAAGCGTGTAATTGATACACCAATCGCTGAATTAGGATTTACTGGAATTGGAATTGGAGCTGCAAATAATGGGTTAAGACCAATTATTGAATTGATGACATTCAACTTTTCACTAGTTGCAATTGATCAAATTATCAATAATGCTGCAAAAATGAAATTAATGAGTGGCGGTCAATTTAACTCACCAATAGTATTTAGAGGTCCAACTGCTGCTGCAGGTCAATTAGGAGCTCAGCATTCACAGGCTTTCGATAACTGGTACGCAAATACGCCAGGATTAAAAGTGGTGGTTCCTTCAGAACCTTATGATGCAAAAGGGTTATTGAAAAGTGCAATACGTGATAACGATCCGGTAATATTCATGGAAAGTGAGCAAATGTACGGTGATAAAGGTGAAGTTCCAGAGGGAGAATATTTATTGCCTATTGGAGTTGCTGCAGTAAAAAGGAAAGGTGAAGATGTTACTATTGCTACTTTTGGTAAAGTGTATCACAAAGTAGTAGAAGCTGCTAATGAATTGCAAAAACAAGGAATTGATGTTGAAATCATCGATTTAAGAACTATTCGACCAATTGATTATGCAACTATTATTGAATCAATCAAAAAAACCAACAGGTTAGTTGTAGTTGAGGAGGCTTGGCCATTATCATCTATTTCTACAGAAATCGCTTATAAAGTTCAACGTGAAGCATTTGATTATTTAGACGCTCCAATTGAAAGAGTAACCTACAGAGATGTTCCTATGTCTTATGCAGCAAATTTAGTTGATGCTACTATGCCAAATGTTGGACGTATCATTGAAGCTGTTAAAGCGGTTTGTTACAAGAGGTAAAATCAATTTATATTAGTTATAATAGAACACAAAAAAAGAGCGACAACATTGTCGCTCTTTTTTTGTGTTCTATATTGTAGTTGATTATTTCTTTTTAAGTACTTCTACGAATCCGTTTAGCTTGTAGTCAGTTTGAGTTACATCTTTGTAAATCCAGATCCAGAAATAAACTCCTGATGAAACTATTCTTCCGTTGTACGTTCCATCCCATTCAGGAATCAATTCATCCGTTTCGTGCATCTTGAGTCCCCATCTGTCATATATTTCCATGTGACCATTAAGGATGTCTTCAGGCGTTATTTCTCCAATAGGAGTGAAGGTAGGGTTACACGTAGGACATACTCCAGGAATAAATATATTTGGAACATCAATTGGTGGCACGTAACAGTAATTATGAATTTTAAGTGTGTCAGCGCCTACACAGTTAAATGTATCAGTGTACATTACCCAAACGGTTACCGTGTCCGAGAATGTAACACTTGAGTCGCTAGTAATACCATTGCTCCAAAGTAAAGTCCCTCCCAATCCAGCAGCTACACTTGTACTGATTTCTACTGATTCTCCCTTAAAGTAACATAAGCTGTCATCTTCTCCTAAGTTTAAAGCAGGGCTTGAATCTGGATTTTCATCTGCATATGCTGATGCTTGATCCGTACAAGTAGTAGTTGGATCCGTTACTGTAACAGAGTATGTACCTTGAATTGGTGCGTTGATAGTTTGAGTAGTTTCTCCATTTGGTGACCATACGTAAGTACTTCCTGCATTTCCAGCGTCAAATAAAACTGAATCACCCTTACAAAACCTGCTGTCGCCAATTGTAATTACTGGTAAAGGATTTTCTGTTACCGTAACACTTCCTGTGTTTACACATCCCGTTGCAGGATCAGTAACTGTTATATCATAAGTTCCACCGATGGTAACTGTTATTTGGTTTCCTCCTGGTGTTTGTACCGGACTCCAAACTAGTGTCATACCTGCGTTAGTTCCAGCGTCAACTTGAACGGAACCACCTTCGCAAAATGAAGGATTCGGTGCGTTGAAATTAATTGTTGGCAGAGGATCTACTGACAATGCCCCGGTGCCTGATCCAACACATCCATTATTATCTGTTACTTGAACGACATAATTACCAGCAGTTGATCCCGTTATTGTATTCCCTGTTCCAGTTCCTTGATCACTCCACAAGTAGCTTACGGCTGCACTGTCACTTGTAGCGGTAAAAGTTGTGGTTGCATTCGCGCATATTGACCCTGCGTTGTTAACTGATACTACAGGAAGCGCATTAACTGTAAATGTAAATTGTTGACTGGTAGTGCTACATAATGAAGAATCTGATGTTTCACTAGCAACTACAATATATGTCCCGGCAGTTTTTACAACAATATCACTATCGTTAGTGCTGTTTCGTGGTGTAATTTCATTTCCTAAAGCAACTGATCCTAAATACCAGTAGTACTGATAAGTTCCATTTGGATTAATTCCAGTCGAATTAGCTACTAATGTTGCACTGTCACCAGCACAAATGTTATTTCCTGTGATGGTCGTGTTTTGAGGAGCAGTGCATGTTGTGGCACAAATTGAAAACTCAGAAGAGTTTTGTGCTCCAGTACCAGCAGCTGTGTCTGTTGCCATCACAATAACATTTGCTTGAGTAATTGCGGGAGTGGAGGAGAAGTCAAATTCCCATACGCCCGATCCATTTGCTGAAACTGTTGTAACATATGTTTGTCCTTGAGCTATTGTGTCAGCACAAGCTCGCGCACACACTAAATCTGCTGCGTAAATATCTACAGCGGCATTTACTGGCGCAGTTCCTGAAACATATGTTGGTCTTGTTTCGTTAACATTTGTTGTAATTGTTTTTCCACCTCCAATACCACCGTATAAATTATTCCCATTGTCCTCAAGAGTAATTCCTTCAACTGTATTACAAGAAAAAGAATTTCCTCTCAATGAATTTCTGTTAGTTGTTCCTCCAGCATTTTCTTTTATCAAAATTCCATTAAGGTTACTATTAATTGTGTTTCCAGCAGTTAAAGATCCTATGATGTTGGCGTTTGCACCTCTTTCGATAAGTACACCACTTTGAGCATTAAAGGAAATAGTATTGTTGTAAAATTCATTGTTTGTATTTCCAGCCAGTACTAACCAAACTCCAGAGCCGTGATCGACAGGCGCTACTGCGCTGCTCCCTGTGTTTTTGGAATATCCAATGTTATTTCTATCACTAACAAGAGGTCCTCCAACTAGGTTTCCGAAACCTAGTTCTATACTCAATCCATAATCGAAGTTTCCGCCGTCTGATAAATCAGAGTGCATTCCAATAAAATTTTGTTGAATTGTACAATTGCTAACAGTATTTCGTAAAGCAATTCCACCTCCTTTACCATAAGCTGCAGTTGGGATAAGACCGTTGTGACAGATAGTGTTTCCGGTTATGGTTAAGTTTGAAACATTTGTATGTAAGGTAATCCCATCAAAACTATTTCCTGCAGCTGTTTTTATTGCGTCTGTTCCAATGAAATTATCGTCAATTGTACCTGATGTAACATCTTGATATCTTATTCCTGAAATATTCTCATACATTGTATAAGTGCTGTGTGATGATCCCGCACCATTATTTACAACTGTATTTCCTGAAGAAGTTACTCCGTTAGCTCTCCATACAAAAATTCCATTCCAGCCATTTCCTAATTCAGCTCCTAAAACATCTCTACCTACGACGTTGTTAGTTATAGTTGAGTTATTTGCTCCTACAGCAGCTCTGTATATAATGATTCCGTTAGCTTCATTACTGTAAACGTAGTTGTTCGAAATTGTTGTGCTACTTCCGTCAGATGAAATCCCTCCTTGCTCTGCACTAGGACCTCCACCGTTCATCCAGAAATTCGTGTTATTTCCATATACAACACAGTTTGAAATAGTGTTGAATGAAGCAGTACCTGAAGCGTTATCAACAGCTATACCAGCTCTGGCATTGTTAAAAGTTAAACAACTGTCAACTAAATTATCTCCTGCAATTAAACCGATTCCATTATGGCTTCCGTCAGAAACTGAACAGTTTTTAATGATGTTATTACCTGTTCCTCTAGCAATAATTCCTACATCTGTAATTCCAGTAACGGTGCAGCTGTCAACAGTATGACCTCCTCCGTTTTCAATTGAAATTGCGTGTAGTAAAGACGCTGTGAACGTACAGTTTTTTACTAAATTTCCATTTCCTCCGCTTATCCAGATTGAATTTTGTAATGCTCCAGTCGTAATAAAACTACAATTTCTAACAATATTACTTGATCCCGTTATTATTATGGAATGATTGGTAGTCTGAAAATTTACACTTGTAATTTCAACATTATTAACGCTAGAAGTAACGGCCACTGAGGAATTCATTGATAAATTATCACTGGTAGAAATTCCATTAATAAATAAATCATCAGTTATTGTTACTAAAGCGCCCCAACCTCCGGTTATATTTGCCGTACTAGGGATACTAAATTGTATAATATCGGCACCTGGGTTTGCATTTGCTTGCTCCACAGCCCATCTAAATGATCCAGTTCCAGCCCAATTCCAATTGTCATTGTTACCTCCTTCTGTCACCGTGTAAGTAGCCGCATATGATATGTTTGACATTAGCAATATTGCTAATAACGCCGATAAGTGTTTAAAAGTCATAGTTGAGTCAATTAGTTAAAGTAATGTAATTCACCGTTAAAAATACCAAAAAAAAGTCAATTATTCAACAGTTAGTATAACATCTATTATTGCTGAATGTTCAAGTTTTTAGAATAAAAAAAGCACCATAATTGGTGCTTTTTTTATTCTAAAAACTTGAACTGTTTTACAATACAATTTCTTCTGTTTTATGAAACACAATTTTCTTTTTGTAAAAAAGCGCTTTTGCATTAATGTGTCCATCAATAGTGACAGGTATTGTGCCCTTTTGAACTTTTGCCATCAAAGCCATTGTCGCTGAAGAAAAGAAGTTCTTTAATTCGGTATCTATAAATACTACAACGTCACCAGAAGAATTTGCTGGAATAATAGTTTTATCACTCATTGTGAATTCTCCAAAATCGTAATCGTCAGATTTAATATTGAATTTACCACTTAATAAAGTGATCTTGTAACTGTTTGGGTTGTTCACTTTAACAGTGATTTTTAATTTGATTTCACCAAGACTTGCCTTTTGAAGTTCAACATTTTTAATTCCACTATAGGTCACTTCTTTGTAACCACAGCTGCTCATTATCAATGTTAAAGTTACGATGGATGCTAATATCAGTTTTTTCATAGGTAGGGTGTTTAGGTTGCGTTTACTTGTTTAGAATTGCGGGAATGTTTGGTCTGTAGTAGTTTGGGCCTTTTAGAACTTTGCCATCCTCTCGGTAGATCGGTTTTCCATCAGCTCCCAATTTAGACATGTTGCTTCCTTGAATTTCTTCAAATACCTCAACGATTTTGTCTTGTAATCCATGCTTAAGAATTGTACCAAACAAGATGTACATGATATCACCCAAGGCATCAGCTACTTCGGTTAAATCACCATTTTTAGCGGCTTCAATGTACTCTTCGTTTTCTTCTTTAAGTAAATCGAATCTTAGTTGAATTTCCTCTGGGCTAATTGCGGTAGTAGGCTTGTGGTTGTTTTCAATTCCAAAAGAATCGTGAAATTCACCTACTTGATTAATTAGTTTTTGAATGTCCATAATTATCGTTTACGAATTTTAAACTCCTTTAATTCTTCCGGTAAATTACTCCAGCTGTAGAAAATTCCTGAATCTTCGCCTTGCTGCCACAACGGTTTGTCAATAGCCAATTGAATAACGATTTCAATTTCATCATCCTCCAATTCGTTTTTACTGTGACTTCTAATTACAGCCTCTTCAAATACTACATGGAAAGCTTCATCGTCTTCACCAATTAATTCTAATACTCGACAGTCAGGTAAAGTCACGCTTCCGTTTTCGTCTCCATTTTTATCAAATAATGGTAATTGAAAATCTTCCTGTTTGTCGTTAATTTTTTCAACCGCAAAAGGAAGTGTTTCTTCAAATTTCCATTCTGCTGCTTCTATCAATATTTTTACGTTCATTTTTTGTTGTTTTAAATCAATTTACCTGTATCTGTGAATGTCTTTATTAATATATATTGTTTACAATTTATTATTTACGGCTGCTAAATCTTCAGGGGTATCTATTCCAATACTTTCATGAAGCGTGTTTCCAACATGGATTTTATATCCATTTTCTAGCCACCTAAGTTGTTCTAAAGATTCCGTTTTTTCTAAAGCGCTTGGAGCAAGTTGAACTAGTTCTTCTAAAACGTTAGCTCTGTATGCATAAATCCCAACATGTTTGAAATAGTCGTGGTTTTCGCACCAGTTTGTGTTTGTTTTACCTCTATAATAGGGGATTGGACTTCTCGAAAAATACAACGCAAACGAATTAGCCTGTTTTACCACTTTTACCAAATTAGGATCATGCAGTTGCTCGTCAATTTCTATTTTTTTAGCTAAAGTGCTGATGTCAACTGCTTCGTCTTTAAATACGTTGACCAAGGCTGAAATTTGCTCTGCTTGAATAAATGGTTCATCGCCTTGGATATTAACTACAACTGCCACTTCACCTTTGTAGTTTTTAAGTACTTCTCCGCACCTGTCAGTTCCACTTTCGTGCGTGCTTGACGTCATTGCTACTTTCCCTCCAAAACTCTCAACATGACTATATATTCTCTGGTCATCAGTAGCGACAATAACATCATCTAAGTCCTTGCAAGATTTTGCTTGTTCATAAACACGTTGGATCATGCTTTTACCTTGAATGTCGGCCAATGGTTTTCCCGGAAAACGACTGGAATCATAGCGAGACGGAATGACGGCGATAACCTTAAAATTCATGGCCGTGAAGATAGGAGTTTTAGTTGTGAGTTCAAAAACACAAATGGAAAGTTCAAGTACTTTTATACTAGTTGACTTAGGGTTTAAATTATCAACTACGGTACAGGCAGGTTCTGTTTTTGCGTTAATTCAGGTAGTTCCACATGAAAACTTTTACCTCTGTAGGTATAATGTAATATTTGACTCTCGCATGATCCGTAGCTAGGAGAGGGGGCTAGGCCATTATTTTTTTGGTAGTTCTGATCTTGTTCGTCCTTGTTGTCTTGGCGGTAAGATATCTTTACGGTGTAATTAATCACTTTGTCTTGCTCATCTTCTTCTATTCTAAGAGTATTGAATACGTATCCGTCAAAACATATAGAGTCTAGTTTCAATCGCTTAGCTTTTTTTGCTTTTAATGAAAAATTAATTTCATAATTGAATCCGGTTTTGCAACAAACACCACTTGACCACTCGCTTTTTGTCCCCTTAAGGTTTTCCGTCTCCAGAGGTGCAGAAATTAAAAAAGGAAATAGGAAGAAAATGGACAAGAAAAATTTCACGTGTTTATATTTTAGAATTTAGCTACTACTCTTGTGTATATATTTTGACTGTACTGGTTCTTTTGATCGATGAACCCAAGTACATTTGTGCCACCGATAATTACATCAACTACCTTGAAGTTATATCCTAAATTCACTCCCGCTTGTAGTCCTGTGTATCCTCCATATGCAGCAGAAACACCCCCAGTAAAATTACCAAGGTTGTAATTAATCTGACTCATTAAGAACGGAACGTAATTGTCAACTAAACGATATTTTAACCAGTTCTTAAGCACTAAATTATCGCTGAATTTATGTTCAAAATAAACTGCCACTAATATTGGTAAGCTAACGGTTGATTTGTTTGGTGAGTTGGCAAATGTTGAATCTTGCAATTCAGCAACTGCAATTAAAGTGTCTTGGACACTAAATATATCTTCAATTTCAATCCCTTCAAAAGTAATGTTAGTGTCTAATTGATAATTGAGCTTGTTGTCCCAAGCAATAAGTCCTAAATCCGAAATTGAAAGGCCAATCTTATTTTTCTTAGATTCTAGAACAAATGACAAGTCTATTTTCGCTCCATAACCTTTTGGAGAAAAAGCGCTAGATAAAGAATCACTCGCAGTGTAATTTCCTATGAAATTCCCGTCAATTGACTCTCCGTTTGCTTCAGTTAAAAAAGTACCGGTAGTTAAGTTAAAATCTTGTTGCAAGAGGCCAGATACAAAGGAAGGAGTAGCACTGATGTGTAAATTATCAAAGCTCCCAATGTTTTTCAAAATTACACCCCCAGTAATTCCAATGTTATGAAACCATACTGTTTGTGAACTAGATTTTGCCAAATTGATTTCAGTCCCCGCATATGGCTCGTTTCCGTAAAACACTAAATTGAATAAATCATCACTATAGCTGCTGTAAGATAAAACTTGCGTACCAACTTCAATGCCCCAAAATGCATTTTTTACTCCAAATATTGTTTTTGGCTTGGACAAATAATTTAGTTTCCCCATTGCTTCAATAGCTAGGAAGTTTTCACCGTTTAATTTCCCTGCAGCTAGGTCTTTGATTTCTGTAGTGATTTCCCCGCCATACAAAAATTTATTGCTAAGCTCAAGAGGTAGTCCATTGGAAAATAAACCAGCGTCACCAGTAACAGAATATTTGTTAGAAGAGTCTGCAGTCATTGGGCTCAGCTGCCCAAAAGCAAAGTGGGTAGTAATTATGCACGAAAATGCAAGGATGTATTTAGGTAAAGTCATAAGTATGTCAAAATTGCGTTGCATTAATTGTGCTTAGCGTTAGGTTTGGAATATGATAAATTGATTCTAAAAGTTTACGTTATATACGGCGCTCCCAATTAATTTTAATTTAAAACTGTCACTGCTGTACATTTTATGAAATTTTTGACTGCTGTCATTGATGCCGTATGAGTGAAGTTTTATAATTGCTTTTATTTTACTGCTGTTTTTAATAGAAGTAAGCATGGCCTGATCAACAGCAAAATGAATGAGTGATTTAGTTGCGCTTGTTGTTTTTCCTGATGTAGGGTTAACAACACTTCTAGCAATGAAACCGTTGCTCATTAACGTGTCAGATTCAACGCCAGTTGCACTCATTAAAACTAAGTTTATTGTGGCATCGAACCCAAATCCATTTTCTACAACCAAGGTAAATGTAGCGTTAGTCATCCCTGAACTTTCCCCTGTATAAGTGAAGTCTATCGTGTCAACAAGCATGAGGTTGTCGGCAACAACGGACAATGGAACTTCCACACTAACTTTGGAATTAAATCCATATCCATCATAAAGGAAGTTAGGAGGATTGTTTATCACGTCATTGTACGTTGGTACCGGAAGATCAGGATTTAATATAGTTTTTAAAGTGTAGCTCAAGCTACTAGGTAAGTTTCCGATAAAATCAGTTGCGTTTGAATTAGTGCTGTTTAATTGCACAGTTGTTTTTGTTTCAGCAACAGGAAGCGATGGGTTTCCTGACTTGGTACCAGCAGCAAGTGCATGAGTGCCTGATATTCCAGAGCCTGTTAAATTAACAGTTGTGCTATTGGCAGCACTAGTTCCACTAATCGATTGTATTTCAAGTTTAGCTGCCGCTCCGATGCCGTTATCTATTACGATGTCCATTTTTGCATCTTCAATTTTTAATTGTCCTGATAAATGCTGACTAAACATATCGAATGCTATTGAGCTTGGTCCTATGTTTATAGTGTCTTTTCCCATGTAACCTTCAATGTACTCTGGAACTACATTGGTTACTTTAGCTTTAATATAAACAGTGTCAGTTTCGGACAAAGTTTTCATAACTCCAGTATGTTGCATCCTTACTTTCATGTTCTGAACATAAGCATTCACGGTATCCGCGTCAGTCAAAGCGTTGTTGTTTAAATCTTGACCGTACGTGCTTTCAATACCGAAGCCATTAAATTTAAATTCATAGCCATCAAACGAAAAGGTTTCAGTTGTTGAAACGATACCGCCAGGTGCTGCAGGGCCTAGTGCAGTTGTAGCTACAAATACCTGCCCTCCTTTTGTTAAGTTAGGAACCGTATAAGTAATAAACATTGAATCTTGTAAGCTTGAGAATACTTCGATGTCTATGTTTCCTTCTTTAACAATCATTTCTTTGATCATCACTCCGTTGTCTTGTTCCATGATAACAAGAGAAGTGGAGTCGATTAAGTCTTGATTAGGCCAAATAGCAGTTGCTGAATTAGGAACGACATCCTTGATGACAACTTTTGTGACGATTGCATCAGCTCCTTTAATAAGAACAGGACCCGCCGAAGCGGAGGTGCTAAAAGAAACTAAATCAGCAATTAGTTGCGAAGAAACTACTTTTCCGTCTAGGGGTATGCTGTTTGTTACTGAAGTGTTGGCTGCTATCAAAGGGAAAGTAGTTGTAGCAATTAAATCATTCCCAGTTGTTGGTGAATTTTTTAAGTCAATCACTAAACCTGTAATGTCTACTTGGAGGCCATTTGTTATGGTGATTTCTAAAGTTCCTGTTTTTACATCTACTGATTCGAACAATGCCGAGTTATCAATAGCAATTGGATTCACTGGAATATTGCTCATGGCTGGCAAAGCAAACATAGTTCCTTCCAAAAAAGCAATCAAGGCTCCTTGACCAGCAGCTGTTGCAATTTCCCCAAGCGTTATCGATTGGGTAGTTGAATCATCAGGAAGTTCTAAACTTTGTAAAGAGGAACCAAAATCAACAGTAGTGTCTGGCATTTCAAATACATCCGTAACAGTAATGTTACTTAAAACGTTTTCGAATACTAATTTTAGTGAACTATCAGCTTCAGTTTGAATAAGGTCAGAGGATAGTAAATTGGCAATTTTTAATTCTGTGGTTGCAATAGGGGCCTTTAGGTTAGTGTCCCAAGTTGTTTTTTCTTTTCTACAAGAACTTTGAGAAAAAAGTAAAATGGCAACGAGTGAAATTGACGTTAAGAAATGAAGGTGCTTAGTCATACATGTTAGGGTTAAAAGTCGTTCTGTTAGTCCTTGTCAGCTGGTGTTTAAACACATTAAAACCTTAAAAGTTACAATTTTGAGTCAACATAAGTTAAATTGCAACAGGCAATAAGCGGATTAAATATAGCTCATTAAAGAGTAAATAGCAAAACCAATTAATTCATGAAGTAGTGCCTTCCAGCCATGCATCGCTTCGGAGTTTGGAATAAATAAATGGTCAAAGACATATTTTCTTGGGCCAGCTATTCTACTTGTTACATAGGGTGTGCAGCTAATTCCTTCTTTTTCAAAACAAGCCAAACTTCTCTTCATGTGCAAGGCCGAGGTGATTAAAAGCACATTTTTTGAGCGCAGGTTAACACCTTGTTTTTCTAATGTTTTTACGGTGAACAATGCATTTTCATGAGTGTTCTTAGAGTTGGGCTCCAGGATTATTTTTGTAGTGTTATAATTGATGCTATTTAAATAATTTACTAATGCTACAGCTTCTTTAATGTCAGATTGAAAAGCTGAACCATCACCACCGGAAAATATTAAAGAATCAACAATTCCATTTTCATGTAGTGGCAAAGCTTGTAATAATCGACCCACATTTCCGTGAAAGTTTACTCGTTTTAATTGACTGTCCCATCGGGTCATGCCACTCAAGACAATGCCGTATTCGTAATGGTTGGTATCGTCGAGGATAATTGCTTCGATTTCGTATTGTCGAACAACTTCATCCAGTATAAAAGAGTTTCCGAAGATTAAAATGATTAGTAAACCAGCTCCAGTAAATATTTTCTTCCTCTTTGACTTTTTTGCAATAATAGCTACCGCTAGGCAAATCACAACCCAAACAATTGGGTTTAACATAAAATACAACAACTTAGAAGTTATAAAAAACATTAGAATGCAAGTAAATAATTACACGAATAACTATTAATTTATCTGACTAATTAATTAAGTTTGAATCAAAAGTAACTATTCATGTCAAACATCGCTCATTTAGCCGAAAAATTCATTAATCAAAGTAACAAGAATGTGTTTTTAACGGGGAAAGCAGGGACTGGGAAAACTACTTTTTTAAAAGAAATTGTTGCTACTAGTCACAAAAAGATGGTAGTTGTTGCCCCAACAGGAATTGCAGCAATTAACGCAGAAGGAGTTACAATACATTCTATGTTTCAGCTTCCGTTTGGAGCACATTTACCTGTTGACAACATCAATGAGTACGTAGGTGGACAAATTAATTCACGAAATCATATTCGGAAAAATTTCAGGTTAGGAGGGATTAAACAAAAACTGCTCAGAGAGTTGGAGTTACTTATCATCGACGAGGTAAGTATGTTACGCTCGGATTTGTTAGATGCTATCGACTTTGTTCTCAGGTTTACAAGAAAAAGATCTAACCTGCCATTCGGAGGTGTGCAAGTTTTATTTATTGGCGATTTATTACAATTACCTCCGGTTGTTAAAAATGGAGAATGGAATTATTTAAAGAGTTATTATTCGAGCTCGTTCTTTTTTGATGCGGTTGTCATCAGGGATAATCCACCAGTTTACATTGAGTTGGAGAAAGTATACAGGCAACAAGATGAAAAATTCATCAGTTTACTTAATAACTTTAGAGAGGATACTGTAAGTGAAAGTGATGTAGCTCTATTAAATGAACATTACCAAGCAGGTTTTTCAAGTGCTGCTGAAGATGAATTCATTATGTTGACAACCCATAATCGTAAAGCCGACGATTTAAACAGGACAAAATTATCAGAACTTTCAGGTGAATCGTTTCAGTACAAAGCTTGGGTGGACGGTGACTTCAATGAAAGTTCCTATCCTTTGCCGTATGATTCCGAGTTTAAAGTTGGTGCTCAAATTATGTTTGTTAAGAACGACCCTAGTGGTGATCAGCAATTTTATAATGGTAAAATTGGAAAAATTATAGCTTTGTCAGAAAACGAGATTGAAGTGGGGTTCAAAGGGGTAGAAGAGACCGTTATTGTAGAAAAATATCAATGGGAAAATATTAAATATCAGCTTGATCCCGCAACCAATGAAATAACAGAAACAGTCAGGGGGACGTTTACTAGTTACCCAATTAAATTAGCTTGGGCGATTACTGTCCATAAGAGTCAGGGTTTAAGTTTCGACAAAGCGGTGTTGGACCTTGAAGGGGCCTTTGCCAGTGGACAAGTGTATGTAGCTTTGTCCCGTTTGCGATCTCTTGAAGGGTTGGTTTTAACGTCAAAAATTAATTTTAGTTCTCTAGGGAAGAATCATCAAGTAACAACCTACGCTTCTCGAAATAAGTCGAACATAAAAGTTCTGGAGCAAAATGCGAACTTGGCAGCCAGGTTGTATTTAAAAGACTATTTATTAGAGGTGTTTGATTTTAGAAGACTGTCGGAAGACATAAAGGATCATGTTATTTCTTACAATGAAAAGAAGAAAAAAACGATTAAATCTGATCATGCTGATTGGGCAATGGAAATGTATAAGAGCTTACAAAAACAACAACCTGGAGCCGAGTCATTTCAAAGTCAAATTCAAAGAGTATTATCAGAGGAGGCAGATGACTATTTAAGTTTTATAACTAAAAGATTAATTGCAGCAAAAGAATATTTTGGACCAACTTTTCAGGATTACTCTAAAGATGTTTTTAATCACATAGACGAGCTAAAGAAAGCTAAAGGAACAAAGGCTTACGTAAAAGAATTGTTAGCAGTAGAGACTTTGTTTTTTGATAAGCAAATGCAGTTTCAGAAAGCCATTGCACTTTGTGATTCATTGATTGCAAACACAATGTTAACTAAGGAAAAGGTAGCTGTTCTTGAGGAGGAAGAACGAACGGAGAAAATTGCTACAGCAAGTAAAAAGTCGGGAAGTACTAAAAGCTCTCGAGCTAATACTCCAGGACCAAAAGTCAATACCAAAGAAGTTTCCTTTGATTTATATAAGGCTGGAAAAACTATTCAAGAGATAGCAAAAGAGCGTTCTTACAATGTTCAAACAATAGAAGGTCACCTGGCTTATTATGTAAGTCAAGGAGACTTGGATGCTTTAGAGTTTGTAACACTTGAAAAACTTCAAGCGGTAAAAGATAAGTTTAAAGAGCTGAAAACAGACAAGTTAGGTGAGCTTAAAGAGGCTTTAGGTGCAGAATTCACTTATGCTGAAATTAAATTTGGTTTGGCATCATTGGATTAAACCTATTTAAACGTATTTTTACAGCGCATTATCACTGCCCTAGTGGTGAAATTGGTAGACATGCAGGCTTGAGGGGCTTGTGCTTTACGGCGTGCTGGTTCGAGTCCAGTCTAGGGCACAAAAAACCGAGCCTAGTCTCGGTTTTTTTGTACTTGAGCATTCACTCAAGATTATCTTTATTTCTAAAGAAATGTTAATAGTGCAATAATTAAAGAGTTCTTTCTGTTATCAGTAATGTTCTATAACCGGTCAGTTTTTGATGTGAAAATGGCGGTTTGGTCTAACGTTTAATAAAGGGTTAAACAGAGTTAGAGCAAAATTAGAGCAAAAATAGAATAGAGTTAAAGTACTGTTAATTTAAGGTTACAGTTTAATTGATGTTGTTTGTTTAAAGGGGGAGTCTGGAGAGGCTTCCCTTTTTTTATGGATACACATCTACACATCTACACATC
>Ga0115000_10001477_pt1 | contig 20844 bp, 6 predicted proteins | sample ArcticOcean_MG_C_6_FD_89690 | JGI IMG/M metagenome (GOLD analysis project Ga0115000, IMG submission 89690) | Marine microbial communities from western Arctic Ocean - ArcticOcean_MG_CB8_128 | ecosystem: Environmental > Aquatic > Marine > Oceanic | place: Arctic Ocean: Canada Basin | collected... | reverse complement strand
TTCGTCGTCTATGAAAAATATTAACGACGCGTTCATCTCTGTTCTATTTCTTTTCTACACGCAGGGAATGAAACGAAACGATAAGAATTCGGCAAGGGACATGTCTGATTACAAACCGGCGAGTTTCGATCGAGGAGGCAACGGCAAATACGCATCCGGCGGCGGTGGTCGAAAAGGTGGTAAAGGAAAGAAAAGATGAAAAAACTTGATATTTAAAGCCAACTACAGTAGCATTTGTTATTAGCATTACCTTAATTATACACAATACATTTGATTTAATATTCCTACAACTATCACGTCAAAAAGCGCTCGTCAAACTTCCCATCCGCGTCGAATCTGCATTCGTCTTTCTTGCCCAACAAATTGTATCTATTACTCGCTACCGCCGTATACACCGTATCCCGTATAAATGTCGGCACAAACGCATTCGCAACTTTCGCAAACGGAGATAACGGTATCCCGTAAAAGTTCCCGAGTTTTGCGCCGATCCTTAATACCGCATCTGATTTGAAATAGAATTTTAACTCGTTGTTGTTGTTGTTGCTCTGTCCTTCGCATTTTTCGACCAGCACTATCGAGCTGATATCATCCCGTCTCTTCCCAGCTTTCTCTAATAACGTTTTTCCTAGTTCCGATTGCAAGGCCGCGAACCGTAACGCGCCGTCTGGCGTGTTGTCCGTATCCAAAACGAAATTCACTCCTCCGTGGCACAAGTTACACACGCCGTCGAATAATATTACCGGTCGAGAATCTGAATCGGAGAAAACGTCGTCGAGAAGGTTGGTTTTTGAGAACGATGACGACGACAATGAAGCTTTGACGACGTTCTTCTTTCTTTTCGATGAAGATGACGTTGACGAGAGTCGAGAACTCCTTCTCGGTGTGTTCTTCGTGATTTTGTTCGTACTATTCCTCTTTGATGAATTGAACGTCATTTGTGATGCGCGAGTTGTAGCTTCCATTGACTCTCTCTCGCTCTTTTTCTCTCTCTCTCCTAGGAATTGTTCACGCGCGGGCGAGAGGAAAAATGAAGAAAAGAAGTGCTTTCTGGTGAATGAAACAAGACACAACAACTGGAATCATGAAAATTTTCTAAAAACACTACGAGCTTGGTCATTAAATTAAAACGTTTCGTCGTCAAAGAAGATCTCGCGCTTAGCTAAGTATGGCACCGAATCCGGGTTGTATACCCAAGCGACCAATTCACCGTTGGAGCTATGAATCGTGAGTTCTCTCGTATCTTCGGTCCCGTCGACGGGGTCGTTGTATGCTTGGATAAATTTACTCATCGGTTCGACGAATGTCTCTCTCGCGTGTTCTTTCAAACCTTCCGCGGACATCATGTACTTTACGAATGCAGACGCGCGTTTAGAAATTTTTTCGCATTCTCCTGGGTTTGATTTCGCCCAATTCAATTGCTTGTCTAAATCCGACAAGTCTGTGCTCACCGGAATGTAATGTTTCCACGCCTCGATTTTGCCATAAAACGAATCTTTCATTGGAGTTTCGTGATGAAAGAGAACCCCAGGCATGCCCATGGCCCAAAACGTTGTCTTCCACGAGGTCCCACCGCCACCGCCGAGATCCAGCAAGTACTTGTACTGCGCGTAATCGCATGCCGTTTTCGTTTCCTTAGAAAATGTGGGGAGCGTATTTTCAATACACAACGTCGGCGGCGCGTTTGGGTTGGAATCTGTGAATTTAATGTCGTAATCGTCTTGGTTCACCGCCGCGTGAACAACCGCGCGTAAGCGTGGTGGTAGGCGATCGTCAAACGCTTTCCCGCTGTTACTCCCAGAATTAAGAACGGCGTTTACGATGTCTCCAGCGATCGCACTGCAGAGATTGTGATTGTCTAAAAACTTCGTTCCGCTCGTCGTTCCTACAGACGGGTACATCTCCAAAAACGGCCAGTCGCTCCCTCGCCAAAACATCTTCGGTATCAAACTATCAAACGAAGCCGTACTTTCTGTAAACATTTTATCTTCCTTACACTGTCCTGGACTACTGAACCACTCGCACTGACCATACTGCTCCGGCGCAAATGCGTGAGCTATGCACGGTGTAAATGGCAAAGTTGGCGCCTGGATCAATCCGGAAATCTTCGAAGAATCTTTTGGCACGGTGCCAAACGAAAATATCGGCGCTTTACTCTGTCCACATCCGCTCGCGCTATCGACGCATTCGTTTCGAGGGTAATCCTGTGTCGCCCACCCGAAGTGGATAGGTTTGTCCACGTCCGAAAACTCTGCTTTCATGACCGCTTTTATAAACATATCTGCCCCTGTTGAACGGTCATCGAGACTTTGTGCCCCAGATGGTGTAATCGTCCAAGATTGGCCATTTTCTTTCGACCCTCCCCATTCAAACACGTGCATCGGCATTCTCATTTGCTCCGGTTGCGTCAAGTCCCTCGCTTCCAACACGTCCTCGTACGATATAGACGACGGCACTTGCCAATCAAAATCAAACGAAGAACGGCTGTCTTGTCTCACTGAATCGAAGCTGCTCTTCAAAAACGATCCCATAGCGACTAAGGCGCACCCACCAACCGTAATCATAAACATGGTGTTGCAAAACACTTTCGCAGTTATCCCGTCCTTTTCCTCTAAATCCTCGGCTTTAATTAGACCATCATTTCTACTCCTACTTCTCTTCGACGACGAAGACGATGCCAACAAGCTTTCTCGCTCTCGATTCGAGCCTATTTCATTTCTATACTGCGTTGTCATTTGTTCTCTATTATTCTCCCTCTTTCTTTCAACAAAGAAGAAAAAAGGGTGTCGTTTTGCGGGGGGGGCTCTTTTTATTGGATGGAAATGCGCGCGGCCTCCTTTTTTTATACCGATGGGTGTTGTCCACAGAACGAGAGAGAAAAAGAAAAACAAGCGCGCCAAAAGCGTTTGTTCTCTCGCGCGGGTAAAAGTTGTTTTGTCGATGGCAAGAAAGCTCCTCTTCTCGCGTCGGTCGGTCGCTGTGATGTGTTGTTTTCAATGTGAGGTAAATAAACACAGGCAAAAGCGCGCGCGCGATTATTTTGAAGGACGAGTGAATAAGAATGAAGGCTTTCTGTGTTTTTGTCGACCCCCAAAAAAAGAAGCACAAAACCACTGCCTCGTCGTGCTCTCTTTTTTGCAAAAAATGCAGTGAAAAACTATGGTCCATAGTCTCTTTTGCTCACCTTTGCCATCTCTCATCAGAAAGGGAGTCGCCTCTCACATCAAACAAGCACAAAAGACGTAATAATAAAAGCATATTTGATGCATATTAATGCCATCATCAAAATCTAAATGAGCCGGTGTGGTGGTGGCGCGATATTATTCATCTCCTCCGCATCATCAGCGTTGTTCTCGAGAAGCCCCTCCTCTACCGCGAGATCGAGGACGAGGACGAGGACGAGGACGAGGACGAGGACGACGACAAAGTTTGTTCTTCTTCAACGTTGTTGTTTTCATCATCATCATCATCGAAAAGAAATGGGAAACAGCGCGACGAGGACGGCGAGAACGAGAACTGGTTCAACCACCGGGGCGTCGGCAACGAACGAAACGGATCTTCAAAGCGACGACGATGGTGCTGTTATTAATGAAAGAAGGAAAGCGAAAGTATTAGTCGTTGGCGCCGGGGCGTCTGGTTTAGTCTGCGCGAAAGAGTTGCGACAACGAGGACACGAGGTGAGAGTTTTCGAAACGAAAAGTAACTTGGGCGGCGTGTGGTTACACGCCACCGCGAATAACGAGAACAAAACCACGAAAACGGCCATGTACGATTCGTTGCGGACGAACTTACCGAGAGAGGTGATGGGTTACGAAGCATTTCCGTTTATTTCTTCTTCTTCCTCTTCTTCATCCGTCGACGCGCGACGGTTTTGCTCGCACAAAGAAGTACAAGGGTATTTGCAAGAGTTTGCAAAAAACTTTAGACTGTTCGATGTTCTCGAGTTTAACACGACCGTGAAGGAGTGCAGAAAGAAAAAAGATGGGGAAGAGAAATTAGCAGAACGCGAAGAAGAATTCGGCCCGAAATGGACGGTGAAATATGAACAAGGAGAGAAGAAAGAGCTCAAGCGGGACACGTTCGACGCCATCGTCGTGGCAAACGGACATTACTCGAAACCGAGAAGTGCTCGGTTTCTTGGAGCAGACGTGTTTCCTGGAAAGCAAATGCACTCATCGACGTATAAAGAACCTTCGGTGTTCACGAATCAAAATGTAGTTCTGATTGGCGCGCAAGCCTCTGGCGAAGATATCTCGCGAGATATCGCCACAAAGGCGAAGAATGTGTATTTGAGCGCAAAGACATGGCAAAATGCAGAGTGGGGGTCGAATCCAAACATATCGGAGAACTTGTTTCGAAAACCAAACGTTAAAGCGCTTCTAGAGAACGGTTCGGTAGAATTTGAAGATGGGAGCGTAGTTGAAAATGTCGATACGATCGTGTACTGCATCGGATACGAGTACGATTTTCCATTCTTGGATCCAAAAGATGCAAATTTTTCAGTCGATGATAATTACGTCAATCCTTTGTATGAACACTTATTCGTCCCGGAAAACCGATCGAGTTTATCTTTTGTCGGTTTGTGTTGGAAAGTAGTCCCGTTCCCACAGTTTGAGTTGCAAGCGAAGTGGATTGCAAAGCTTTTATCTGGGGAATTGAAGCTACCGCCGACGAAGGAAATGAAGATGCACGTGGAAAACTTCGAAAACGATCGTAAAAGTCAAAATATCCCCAAGCGGCACTGGCACTGCTTAGGCGCCGAACAGTTTGCATATAACGATAGAATAGCCGAGTACGCCAAGGAAACAAAATTAAATGAATGGAGGCGGGAGATGTACGAAAAAACAGGAATCAATAAGAGAACAAACCCAGAAAAGTACCGAGAAGAACACAACGACGGAGAAGTTTTGGAGAAAGCAATGAATGAAGAGTTGACGGCGATGATGATGAGCATCAGCAGCGAAGGCACTCGTCGAGGAGACGCTCAAGTCGTCAACGCGCTCGCAAAAGAGAACGGAAAGGAGAAAAACGAAGCAAGCAGCGATCCCCCGTTATCGGCATCTGAAAGAGAAATAGTAGAAAGCCAACTGAACGCTTTATCGGACTCGCAAATGAAACAAGTGAAAATTTACTCTTCGCTTCTGTTGGAATGGAATCAGAAAATGAACTTAACTGGCGCGAAAACAGAAGACGATGTCTTGGAGCGTCACGTCGCAGACTCACTATCCATCATAGAAGCCATTGAAAATACGTGTCCTAATAGCAAAGACACCTCGAAACCGTTCAAGATAATCGACGTTGGCACGGGCGCTGGATTTCCAGGAATGGTTTTAGCCATCGCACGTCCGCATTGGGAAATATCCCTCTTGGACTCGCTGCAAAAGAGAACTAAATTCTTAGATCACGTTGCCGATTCGGCGGGAATAAAAAATGTGAAAACAATTTGGAGCAGAGCTGAAGATGCGGGTAAATTTGAGTCCGAACATCGCGAACAGTTTGATGTTGCGACGGCGCGCGCGGTTGCCGATTTGCGCTTATTGTCGGAGCTTTGCATTCCGTTCGTGAAAGTTGGTGGCGCTTGGATTGCGATGAAAAATCAATCTGGTTTGGAAGAAATTGAATCGGCGTCAAAAGCGGTCGAGATATTAGGTGGAGAAGCGATGTCGTATCAGGAAGTTCAAAGTATTGGTCCGGATGGAAATTTGCGAACTGTTGTGACAAGTTACAAGCTCACGGAAACGGACAAAAAATATCCCAGAAGGGCGGGTACTCCGCAGAAAAGACCTTTATGATGCTTATAGAGCGCGCGATAGTAGTAAATATAGCATTAGCTAATTGTACCTAGGTACCACGTATATCTAGAAGTCATTCAAAATTCGAATAAATTAACGGTGAAGTCCATTTTCTTCAGTATTTTACGAATTAAAAGAAGCTAGCGATTTTAGAGAACATGTTACTTTGCTCATTCGATTCGTCTTTGAGATCTTGAATAACGCCCCAATCAACTTCGCCCTTCTCTGCGTCTCGACCGGATCCTCCTCTCAAAGCGGGTAAACTGACCGGTAAATAAGATAATCGTAACGTTTCGCTCGCAGTGGAGGTAGTGCTGGACGTGGGCGTTCGTTTCTTGCTCGCAGCTGTGGACACGTCTTTGTGCAACTTGTATAGTTGCACAAAAGAACCGAGCAACACGGAACAGCGAACGTAACATCTTGCTTCATTTTCCCATAAATACGGTTCATACGTAGCCCAGTCGATTGGATCGAGACCCTTGATGAGAGATTGTGTAATGACTCGCGCCTTTTCATTTGCGAGCTTTGGAGCCTCCGGGCTCGGTTTCATACCACCAGCCAAGAAATCGTGGACCAGACGTTGATCGAAGAGCACTTGTAACGCCCCTTTCTCCGATAACTCCGTATTATTAAGGAGCTGCACTTTTTTAGAAACTGATGAATCCGAAAGTCCGAGAAAGTTCGCATAAGCGGACATAGCACCATTACCAAGTGCATCGGCGAAATGTTTCAAGGCTCTTTTCGACAGCACATGTCCTCCCGCTTTACTCACAAGTCTCGAAGCCTTATGCAACATTTCCAAAACATAGCTCGATGGTAACACCGGAAGCTCGATGGTGACATCGTCGGATGTTCCAAGAGCGATGGTTTCCCAATCGTGTGGAGCATGAGCCAATTCTAACTGATCGTCGTTTAACAAGTTTTCCTCCAAGTCTTTCACACAGAGAGAAGATACAAAGTCGACCCAAATGCTAAACGCTTCGTCCGATGCTAAAAGCAAAGCTTCGTTCACTTCAGTTAATATTCTATTACTTTCACTTTGCCGCGGTATTTTCGAACCAGCTGCTCTACCGCTACCACTACCGCTCGATGTTTTGACGTTGTACCACTCCGACGCAGGTCCAAGAATGAGGGCGATCTCGCCAGAGTGCGTCGCGATAACATGCGCAAGTCTTCCGCACAACAAAGCTTTTTCGACAACAACATCTTTCGTGCGATTTCGTTTTACAGAATCTCTTTTAATCTCCGCCACCTTTTCGCTCAAAAACGAAGAAAAGCCGACGATGCCTCTCGCCGCTTCTCCTTTCACGAAAGGCTCTAAAAATTGAATGCGTTTCTCGTCGTACGCCGAAGTAGAATATGAGCTCGAAGATTTCCCGCCGTGTCGAGCGAGTAACAAGGCGTCCTCTCGCGCACTTTTCAAGCTCTGATCAATTTTTGATGCCAACGAGCGAGCTAAACTCAAACCTGGAGGAGCTCCGGAGATGTTGCTATTATTGGAATCCTCAGTGAGCCAAAAGTCTGTGTTTTCTCCAGCTTTGATGTTTTCCATTATTGATTCTTCTTTTAAGGCGTCATTGAGTAATTTCCTCGCGGAAACATGCGCTAAAGTGTTCGCGAGTAAAGTTTTACCGCGCTCTAACATTGGTTCCTCGAAAAGAGTCGTCAAAATATTTATATCCTTATCGAGAAATGCGAGCGAGAATTCAGACCACGTCGAAGTCGTTATGGTCGCATCTTTACTTTTCTTCCCAGAACTCAACTTTTTCAGATGCGCTCTTTCAACCTTTTCGCACGTTTCGTTTGCATTTCTTTCTGCTTCAGCTACGCGTGAGCACTTATCTAACCCCTCAAATACCTTCTTGCCCCTAGCTTTCGCATCGGCGGCAACATCAGCGAGCCAACTTTGTATGGATGAAGAAACGCTTTCCTTCGATTCCGCCACTGTGCTCCTCTCACGAGCGCTTATAGATTCGTGCCACAATTCGTCTTCTCTTACTGGTTCAGAAACGCCTGAAAATTGAGAGTTTCCTTCCATTGGTCGTTGATTTAATGTCTGAAAGAACAATGGCGTTCCTTTCTCGCTATCTTCGTTCTCAACGAAGAGTTTTCGAGCTAACCTAGTTGATTTTCGAATCTCTGCGCATATTAAACCTAAAGCTTTTCCCAGCCTGAGCGCATCTGATTCACTGTTCAACTTGCGCAAACTCGCTCTAACCCACGCCCGTCTCGATTGTAGCAATATTTGCAAAAGTACTCTTGGTTCTTTAATGTCTTCGACGACGTATACGGCACACAAAGCCGAAGCAACTTGCTCCGGAGTGTCCGTGACGCGTTGCAAAGCCAGACGAGATTTTTTCGAGATTTGCCCGGAAAACGAATGCAACGCGTTCGCTTGCGCGGTGATCAATGGAAACGTCTTCAAGATTCGCTCGTCTGCCTTCATCTTCTCTTGCAAGCACGCCAGAATGACTTTACTCGCTCCGAACCGTTTCGCCGCTTCGTAGCACGATCCAGCTTCCAAGTATCCCCAAATTTGCTCCGGAGAGTCCACCAAGTACTTCACGCGAGACCCCGCGGCGTATAACACGTCTCGCAACTCTTGATCAATTTGTTCTTTTTGATTTTCCCCCCACGTTCTGTCCGCGTTGTTACCGCTTTTGTTCGTTCTCGAAACTTCCTCTGCTTCTTCGCTCACGTCTAACGTTCCAAACACTTTTACCAACTCCTTGATTTCTGTGATACACTCGCTCAACTTTCCCGTTTCTTCGCTCATCTGCACGAGATCGTCCGCGTTCGCGATGGCATCTTTATAACTCGACCCGATAATTTGCCTCAACTCTTCTTGCTTATCGTCGGCTTCTTTCCGAGTTCGAACTTCAATTTCTCTCACCTCTTTCACCGAACGCGATTCGAAAATCTCTTCGACTACTTTCAATACTTGAGGAGAGAAGGTCTCTTGTTCTTTTGCAGCACCGGTGGTCGTTTCCTTGCCAGCGTCGCCGTTCATCGCCTCGAACGCGGCGCCGTGGGAAGACGCGGACGCTTTGTTGGCTTCCATCTTCTCCTCGACCATCATCATGGTGATCGCGCGCGAGAAAAAAAGTGAGGGTGAAGAAGCTCTACGAGGCAGGTCTCACCATAAATGGCAAAAAAAATATGAAGCTATAATTATCGCCTAAAAAGCACTATCATTCATCCAATACCCACATTTACCTCTATTGATGATGCTTTTTCGCGTCGTCGCGAAACATCTTTAGACCCATCGCGCATCTCGCGGATACGATTTTCATCTTCCAAATAACGCTTGGGTCTAAAGATGTGAGCATTGCTCATCAATACCGGTATCGCCACGATGCCATCGCCGGTCTTTGTTTGAAGAATAGTGCCGTTGATGCTCTTCTGCGCGCGTGTTTATAAAATCGCATTTCCCCCTATAAATGCTCAAATTTCGACTTTTTAACTTCCAAGTTTGACTGAAATCGTTCCAGATAGTTACGGGTTTTGAAACTCCGTGATACTATGCAGTACTATTGTTGTATTCCTCTCAGCGAGTTTCGCATGCTCAAGCGCGATTTTGAAAAAGATATGCGCGAAGACCACGTGTTTTTTGGCCTAATTTGTGGGAGTCGCCCACAATGTAGGCATCCAGCACTTTGAAAATTTATGGAGAGCGAAAGTATATCAAACGGATTTTAAAACGAGCGAAACTTTGCCATTCGATAAACACGCGTGCTCACAGTGTCTGGATGAAATTTCAAGACGTTTGGTAATCTCTAACATATCGTTTAGGGGTCATGAATAACGAGTTCAGGCTATTTTTGGCTTTTTTATAATTTTTTGCCATTTATGGTGAGACCTGCCTCGTACGGGATCGGTTTTTCGTTTTTTTTTTCGTGTGAGAAAAAATAAAATTGAGCGAGGTCCAAAAAAAATATTAGTTACACACGTATTACATTACAGGTGGTACCGGGTACCTCATGTGTACTTTTATTCAAAACTATTTAAACCCAAGCAGCCCACCCGTGATACATCTTGGATAACTTCTCTTCATCTTGCGCGTCGTGCAAGAGCTGCTGTACTTGACCTTCGACGGAACGGATTTCGCCTTCCTCGTAGCCGTCAAGTTTTTGCTTGACGCGAAGCAAAGCGCGCGCGGCATCCAAGTTCCCGTTTTGCGCAGCTAAACCGTCGTCTGCTTCTTCGACGGACGCTCCGGTTCTTTGCCGTTTTGAGCTTACTGCCCATTTCACGATCGGATCGTAAACTAATACCGCTATGATGGTTGTCAGAGCATCTTTGTTTGCCCGCAAAACTTTCATGGTTTCTTCACAGCATCTTCGCATGACGCCTTCGACTCCACACGCTCCCATGCCATCCACTAAATCTCTCGTCAGCCGAAAAGGGACCCTTTCTGGGGTTTTCAAGTACAAACCTTGCTCGAACGCGATGCCCAAGTCAATGTGCACGACTTCAGCGGTTTTGTTATCAATCAAAATGTTCGAATTGTGGCGATCGCCCAATCCAATAACGTAACCAACCATGCTATTCACAGCCACCGATCGAGTGTATTGTAATCGCGCAGCGTGCCATTGCGCTGGTAACGCAAAATTTTCTAGGAAGAGGTGATGCATGACTGGTTTGAATTTGTCACAAATTTCGTCGTAGGTTGCGCGAAGGCTGTTCAAGGATATTGCTTGCATCATCATCTCTCGACATTTATCTGACTTCAAATCGTTTGGTCGGTAGCGCTCATGAGCAGATCGAAAGCCTCCTTCACCGTTGACTAAGTAACTTGCAAGTGTCATGGTATCGTCGACCCATTCCAAAAGGCCAGCTTCCGGAGTAAATGGGATTACTTTGTAAGTCCTGACGCGTAATTTTCGTGCGCTTTGGGTCGTTTTCAGTAAAGAGTTGGTCAATTTGAAGTACTGCTGCATGACCGCGTCTTGCCGCAAGTCATCGTTGCCAGATTTTGCGAGCTGTTTGTAAACATTTCCGTCCGATCCGTAACACTCGACTAATTTAGGCTGATTGATACCACCAACGAGTCTGCAGTTTTCACCAAAGTGCCGAAAAGTTGCGATACCAGAATTTGCGAGATTGTATTCACAATCAAAGTCGACTGGCACGTCGGCCGTTAAGACGGGTAGTAAATCTAAGTCACTCAGCGCCCTTTTCTTCACTTGCGATGGAATAGGATACGGGTTTCTCGATTTGCTTTTATCGATGCGGTTCTGCGCAAGTAAAATATACGCTTCGATCATCTTTTCCATTTGCTCAATCATAGGCCTAAATTTGCCATCCTTATTTCGAATTCTCTCGATAATTTCGTTAGCAACTATGACTTTAGGATCATCAGTAGCAGAGGACCGCATCTGAGCAAATACATGGTATAAAACATGGTATGGATGATCAGAGGCCATTTTCATGACCAGATCTGTCATGTTCTGCATGTACGAGGCGTCGACGCCATCGACTCCTAATCTGGAAACAATCTGATGAGTCAGCTCGAGCCAATTGTGGGTCAGGACCGTATCAATTACTTTTCGGATCTCACTGTTCAAGATAGGAGCAACGTCGTCGCTGTATTCACGACTTCTGTCCGAACTTCCTCCGCAGTTGTTTATCCACAGTTCGAAAAATCGAAAAACTGCTCTTCGAACATAAAAATCTCCGCAATTTAAGCTCCTGCGGTAGTTTTGAATGGTCAAGACTAACCAATTGTCTAAACTTAAAGCTAATGTAGTAGATTCTTCACAGTCTGCGGTGACTTGCGTGTGCAAAGGTTGTACTTTGCGAGTTAGTTTACGAACTTCTTGTTCCCATTTCGCTTTGTTGGAACTTCTCATCGCAACATTGTCCCGAGTCGTTCTGAGTTGTTGCTCGAGGCGAAAGTATTCTTCCTCGTTCAGTCTCTTGAGTTCCTCCTGCTTTAGCCACTCTGTACTTTTCAATCGGGCGTCTATAGACTTGTATTGAGAATATGCGAATGTCGCCAAGCGAAAGTACGCCTTTGCAATTTTCCTATTATTCTTCACATCTGCTGTTCGAACACTTTTTGTCATCCCACGAACGGCAGAAAACATTTGAGCGTATACCTGGATGGAAGATTCAGATCGTGTTTGATGCTGCCATTTCGATAAAAGTGTCAAAACTTCAAAGAAAATATCGGGAGCAGAATTCATTGTAGGGGGTAAATGTGCAACATGTCCTTCTTCATCGCATACTTCGTTCTGTAGTCGCGCAAGTTTGATCTTGGGCGAATATCCTTCGATTAAAGACTTTGCAAGTGCAATAGCCGCGGTCTTCCTTCCCATTGCCCAGGATAACTTAGCTTCTTCTACCTTCCAAGTTGCGAGAGAGGAGTGCAGAACTGAATTACTGCACCTTTTTGCGTCGCTCGGTCTCGGTGTTGTTTCCGCAACTAGACGAAGTTCCCTAACAGCTTGCAATGCTTCATCAAAAGCACCTGCTTTCCGAGCAATCGTGACAGTTAAGAGGAGCTGTTTAGCGAGCGCTTCGTTATACCCGAAGGCTCTTAAAATTGTTCCTCGAACCGCCAGAAGAGGTTCTGAGATTGAATACGGAGTGATATTTTCCATATCAGTCTTTCCTCCCAAAGATGAATAGTTTACAAGTAGTGTCCTCGACCATTCTTCCTCCAAGCACTTCAGCTGTTCGTCTAGAAGTTCTGGATCCTGTTTGACATTATTACACAGAACCAACGAGTTGTAAATATCATGCAGTGACCGTAAACGAATAATAATTCTATTCATCGTGTCTGCCGATTCAGGACATTCTGCTACTGAGCTGCGAACAAGTCTGGATCCAGCAGCTTGAACAAGAGAAAAGGCGACTTGTAAATCGCCACTTGATAGTGCTCTCAACGAAGAGTGTACGTCCTTATGAAACTTGCCATCAAGTGTAAGAGAAAGTACTGCAGAATCGCCCCTGGAATCGTTATCATGATGTCCCTCTTCAGCAGCCTCGTTGTTCGTACTCTCTCCTTGCAAGAACTCAGGACTTAAATCCCATTGCCCAGATCGCCAAGCAGCTTCAAACTGCGCTTCTGCAAGTTCTGGCCTAATTGCCTCAACATCAGAGCTGAGTGATTTGGCATATAAATCCAAAGTGTGCAAACATCCTAAACGCCTAAGTGACTTCATAATTCTTGCTTGAGATTTCACGTACTCAGAGTCACCCCTCTTTCGCACGCGCCGTCCATTGTTATTCCTGCTACTGGCAGCAATTATTCTACAATTCAAATCATGTCCCGCCAGTACTTGTGCCCACGAACCTTCATGCTCGCTCAATCTTAATTGTAACTGCAACGCGTTAGTTCTATTCAGACCGTGCATACCGTCCGGTTCGTTCAAGCATTCTTGTGCTTCGATCAATATTCGAAGATGTCGCGGTACTCCGTTGACCGAATCCTTTTTATCAACGCTTTCGTGTTGATCCAGCTTTACAGTCTGTCTAGTATGCTCAAGCCAAGCCTCAACCAGGAGTGTAGCGGTGAATGGTGCACCAACAGTAATCGCCGCATCGGCAGCATCTAAATAGTCTACATTTACCCAATACGCATGCGTCCATCTCTCTGGCGGTGTTCCTTTGGATGCTTTTCTACCTCCCATACTCTTCCGACCACCACCACCGCCCGAGTCTAATGTGACAAGCGCTCTTGCACGTCGAGCTCTTATACTATCCAAAGCTTTCAGCATCGTCTGACATGCACGTTTACCGTTCATATCTGCTGCATCCTGCAAGCAGCGCGAAACGCCTATCGATATGAGTCTATGGTTCTGAGCCTCTTCCGCCGCACTTGTGTCTTTGCGCTCAGGATGGTTTTCGGCTATATCAGCTAAGACTGCAGGGAAAATCAGCTCTGCCAACTCCGCATTTTTGAATGCCGTGATACGACACAGTTTCAGAAATGGAGATTTGCAGTGTAGTATTAATGTCGAGACCAACCTACATATCCACTCACCGTGGCGCTTTTTCATCTCTGCCCCGCTCTTTGGACTTTCTTGATATCGATTTGCAGGTGCCCACAATGCTGGAGAATCCAAAGAAAACATTTGCCCGCTATTCTCGTTACAAAGCGCTTTGTCAATCTCACGGTCGTACTTGTCTTGTGCAACTAGCGCACCTTTCTCGGTTTGTTGGACAAACGGTTGGAGGTATTCTTTCGTCATCGGATCAATTCCTTTCAAAGCCTCCAAAGCAGCTTTAGATCCGAGAATTAATCGAGCCGTACGCATAGAACCGATGACAGTGTCTGAGTTATGGGAACATGTCAAATCTGAAATCATAGTCAGAGCTTCTCCAGCTAGTTTGCTCTCGTCAAAGTCTTTATCCATCATTTGTTTGACATGGCGATCTATGGGCGAGAAAAATGCAGAAATATTCGGATTGAGAGGACCAAACATTCCTAGTATTTGAGCGGCGACGGTCAGTAATTCTTCATCTCCAACTGATTCAGCGTGTTCAGCGAACTGCCATGCCAGTCCTTCTAATGAATCAGCTTGGTTAAACTTCATGTCACGTCGTAATTCGTCCCGTATTGTATTTACCTGCTCTCCCTGCTCAGCTATTTGTACCTTCTGGACATTCACAACGAGATCTGGATCGTTGATTATTGCTCGACCTCCGCTGAGTAGTGTTTGCGTGCGAGCTACGGGAGGTAAGCCATTTGATGAGTGTATCAAGAACGCCAAATAATATTTCAATCCGTTTGAATCTGGTTTACGAGACTCGGTTTCTGGCAAAAGTTCAGAAGCACGCTTTAGAAGCGGGTTCTTTTTCAGTTCCTCACTCGATATTGGAGAAACATATTCCATAGCTTGCAATACGTTATACGCGCATTTCTTATCTGATGGAAATCGATCTGCTCGGGGCTTTTTGTCTACAAAGCAAAAGTCAAGGAGATCTGCAACAAGTGCCGCCGACACCACCGCACTCGCTTTCTTGTTTCTCGTTGCGTTCAATAAGGTACACATGAGCGGCTGGAGCTGTTCTAGAAATGTAACATTTGACAATCTTGCGCGTTGCTCTACATCTTTCTCAGCTCCTGCCTTCGCTAGGCTCTGAACTTCTGGACTTTGTAGAACGTCAACCAAAATGATCTTCAACAATTCAACGCATTCAACACCTAATACTTCATCCTCAACATACGGCATCAAAACGTGTATGAAGTATCTCATCGTAGGAGGGGAAGTAACACTCGTCGAAAGCGCTTGTATTAATGTCTTAATACCTGCAAAAGTTTGCTTTCGAAGTCGCGAACTTGGGGCATGGTCAAGGGAGTAGTGCAGATGTGCGAGACATCGTAGGGGTCGATCGTTACCCCAGATGTCCCATTCTTTCCCAGCTTGAGATGCTATCCTTTTGATAGCTTCGATTACATCAGATGGGTGCACATAACCTGGCGCAACGTTTCCTACTCCAGCTTCATCACTAGTTGGTTCATCTACAGTATCTAACATCTCTTTCACTATGTCCCCGAGTCTGTCTGACATTTCCGATAGCATTTTTTCTTCCTGATAATCGAAGCCTCGCAACAAAGCTTCGGATTTAAATGCCTTGACGCACCGTTTCTCCGGAGGATTTGAATAAGCTCCTGGATGAATTCGAGCCATAATTGCAGAAAAATGCTGCTTAATCAAATATGCTCCATTATCAGAGTAACCGCAACCTTTGGCAACTTTAGTCACACCATCCGCGTCACATTTCAGTATCAACGCTGGCAAAAGCATATTTGCCCAAAGATGTGCAATTTCTCGCATCGATGATTCCGTCTCAGAAGACATTTGACTCGAACCGGGAAGAAACGTCGTTAAGCCACCTTTGCTGAAGTCAATTGCAAACAGATCCGGATTGTCAAACAGTTTATCTAGTGGTAAAGATGCCATCACCCATAAGTAACTAATAGAACGAGAGTGCCTTCGTATATACGATTTCCTATTTGCGGCTCCGCTGTATTCCATTAATTCATCGATTGCACAGACGGAAACTGCGCGCTGCCTTACATCTCGCACGGCAGCATGCGCGCAAATCATGAACACGCTCCATGGCTCGATCACATCACTTGCAATACCCATTGCCGCTATAGCATATAGTGCACTTGCTTCAATTTCTGGAGTCGTCCCTTCAGCAGGTTTTTCGAGATAAGGACCTGCTTCTATCTTTTCTGAAGAGCCCGGAGCTGGGCAAGCAACTCGAAACTGTGGCAATATGCGTTCCCTGAAGATATCCAAAACATCTGCGTTGTCATACTGTGCGAGCGTGGCCGCTAACGCAAATCCAGCCGAGCACCGAACTCTGAATGAATCGTCTTCCACAAGCACGCATAAAACATCTCCAAATGCAGGCTGAAACGCGTCAACCGAGAGTCTGTGTAATGATTCGATTGTAGAGGCCAATTGTACCCGGCAATCTGCCTGAGCTAGTTCGATAAGATCGCAGATACTTTCATCTTTCATCTTATTTGGATCAATTCCAATGATTTTTTGAACCAATTCAATAATCCTTGGAAAGTATTCAGAACCCAAAGATTCGGCAGTGCCTGATGATTTCTGATCGTGAAGGCGTTTCGAGCGCGAAAAATGATTAACAAAGGTTTCAATACGTTCAAGGATCCATTTCCGTGCCGATATAGGCATCCCTGCACTAGTTTTTGAGTTTTCAGCAAGTCTTTGTAAAGCCTCAAGAGCTTCTATGGTTATCTCGATAGCAAAGGGCACATCAGGCCCTATCAACTCACATATGACTTCAAGAGTACACTCCGCTGGTATACCAACACCAGTTACTCCTCGAGGTATGACGTCACTCGGGGGTACAGCTAATTGAAGTATTGAAGTGAGCTTCTCTGCCGCAGCATTAGCGTCTATTTTACTGTATGCGCGCAAAGCGTTCACTCCAGCAACGACCATTCTTTCGAACGAAGAAATTGTACTTTCTGCACGTTGAGAAAATACATTCGACGTGGTATTATTATACGACTGAGTCGAACCTCCCGTTTGATTAATCGTTCCTCGAGGAAGACCCTCGTCTAATTCGTCATCAAACAATTCTTGGGTGCTTTTGTTTTGTCCAGTAGCCGCTCGCTGCGATTGAGATAGCCCTCGCTGTCTCCCAAAAGACTCGTTTGGCACATCGCGATCGCTTTTCACTCGCTTTGATGATTGTTCCCAAGTTGTTTTCACTCTATCAACGTATACACGCACAGATTCGGTTATGGATATGCCCAAATCTTGTATAGATTGACTCAGCCGGGAATTCTCACCTACAAGTTTTGGCTCAATTTTCTGAAGATTTGCAATTGCATTGAAAAGTGAAGGAAGCCTGTCTAATACTGAACAACAACTACTGGTCTTTTCGGACGAAGACAAAGCCATAGCAGAGTCTTTCAGAGCGCTTGCATGTCTAGAAATAGCGTTCGAAACAGCTGAAATTACCGACTGACTACTTTCTCTCCACTGTTTCTCTCCAGGCGTGACTTTCTGAGCGTCGCAAAGATACAAAGCATTTATTTCTAAAGCAACAGACGCCAATTGGAACGCTTCCTCGGATGAAAGATCGGTGTCTTCTAGTCCATTTCGGAAAACTGTGACTAGCGCATCGCACATCACCGTAGTAGCTATAGTAGAAGGTATTTCGGATGCTTTTGGTTTCAAAGTCAAGGCAGAACTCGTTTCGTTACTATTATTGGTTGTTGAGCAATCTGCCTCCTCAGCCATGGTTTGTTTGAATCGTGAGAAAAGATTCGAAACAAAGTCGAGATCTCTGATTTCTCTTTGAACTTGAACTTGTTCTTCGTCTGCACCGTCAATCCAATCTTTTGTGTCGATTGTATCAACTTTTGATCCCATACTCGTCACGGTGCGAATTGTCCGAACAATCGTCTCCAATTTTTTCAACATCAACTCTTTCTCAATAAAAGGATTTCTCTTTCTATAAAAGATTAGCTTATCTCGAGGCGATGAATCCAGCAAACTAAGCATCCATCGGAATCTATTTGCGACATTCGTAGTCGAATTTCTATCGCTGCTAAATTTACCAAAAAGAACGAAAGAATGCTCTGGATTCATACTCGCAATTGTTTCTAAAGCGGCTATCGTTGGCGGCTGTTCCATATCGAAAGGATAAAGTTTCCAGAACTCAGAAGATACGGGAGCTGCAACGAGATCTGCGACTGTCATTGCGGATATTAAGCGCAAGGATGCACTTGAAATCGCATTATCCGTTGCCAATGCAGGAAGCCATTTGCATGCAAAATCTCGAGCTTCTGTCCATAGCACCTTATCTGTCGTTGATATTGAAAGAGTCTTTGAGTTGTCTTCGTTGCGGAATCTCATGACGATTGCGAGCTGTTCCAAAGCTCTTGTAAGCCACAAAATATGACCACGTGCATGCGCATCAGTGCCACTTACTGCGTAGATTGTTCGCAATTTTTGGTTTAGCAAGCTGGCCCAATTTCGAAGAGTACTATCTGGGAAAATGCGTTCATCTATCCCGCTGTTGCAGAGGAAGGCGCAAACTACTGGGCCCCATTCTTTGGAATGTTCTCCGCAAATTCTACTAATCAAAGTTGAAATACTCACCGAATTAGGGTAATTACTCATAGTCTTTGCTCGTTTTGAATCGTGGCTGATGGTGGTATTATCGTCTAGATCAATCAGAACATCCTTGCGCAATCTTGAGTGCGCGGCGAGAACGTCGGCGAGTAATTCACACATTGACCATTGGGCGGCCTTTACGCGATACTCATTATCATAATCACCACCGCGTTCATATGAAGTAGCATTGCTTTGTTGCAATTGCAAATATGAACTTTCAATTTCCTTTTCTAACGTCACGGCCAATTCTCGAAGTGCTTTTTCATCTTCCAGACCTCCTAATTTTAGTTGAATGCGTGAGTAGGTTACTAGGTGATCACGCAATTTTTTATCTCTCGCATTTTTGGTTTTGAAAGCCCAAAGTAAGAAATGCGCAACATCGTCGTGGATTTCTTTTGAGTTCGACTGACAATCGATTCCGTTTCTCGCCAGAACTAGATTCAAACCGAGCATCAAACTTGCAGGAAGTTTCGTATCTTCTTTCAATGTTTTCAAACTCGTTGCAAAGAACTTGAGTAATCTTAAAGCGTATTGTGAAGCAATATCGGAAGTATAAGACTTTAAGAGCTGATTCAGAGTCGACGCGGACTTATACATCCCCTCTTTACTGATGGCACTAGCGTCTAGATCGTCCGAACCCATCGAACCATCGCCTTCTTCCTCGTCATTGCGCTTCCGTTCGATTTGCTGTACAAAAAATTCACACAATCCTTCGAACACATCTGCTTGCAATTTTGTGCAGTACTCTGGAACAATTAAGAGATGCGTTCGAAGTAAATGCGAATAATCTGTTGCGAATTCTGCTCCCGCTTCCTCCAAGACATCTACTACGTGCTCGAAAATTTTCTTCGCGCGCTTCAAAAGCGGCAACTGTACACCCGCAACTTTCTTCCTTTCTTCTACCGTCTTGACAACTTCCCTCAATATAGAAGTTATATTTTTATCGCACGCTTTACTCTTGCTTCTGTGTGATTCAATTTCTGCGTTCACATATGACACAACGGAGCTCACGATACCTGACCAAGTGTGTCGCAAACTCACGTCTTCAGACTGAGCTGTAAAGTCATTCGTGCGTCTGTCCAGATATTGCAGAAAATCTCTCGAACCGAGATGGTTTTTAAGCTCTTTGATGCCCTCCTGTATGTAAAAGTGAGAATTGCGTTAGCGCGAGGATATTTGAGCATAAATATTAAGTTGTGAAAAAGCAATAAGCGCAAGTCATCGATATCTGAAACCTTTCTCTTCCGGTGGTTGAATCCTGTTAAAAGAGCGATTTGTGCACTCGGAGAAAAATCGGAAGAAGAAGAAGAGAAAATCTTTCGCGCAAGCAAAAGTCCGCCCGAAGGAAGATGATTTGACAACTAACCTTTCGTTTACTGATTTTATCGCTCTTTAGTAATGCGTGGAGCTCATCTAAGGCCGAAGATCTAGGATCTAAGTCTGGCGCTGCCATTTGGCCTCGCGAGAGACCGCAAGGATTTGAATTTATGAAGATGCAAAGGAAGGTGTGAGAAAACACGAAAATACGAAAAAAAATATAAAATTAGGTGTTTTTGCTCTCGCTATTAAAAGATGTCAAATATTCTCGTTCGCCGTTCTTCATCACAGCCAAGATTTCCATCCTGTCCAGCTGTTCGCGAGTATGCGAGGATCGGTGGCCATGTCCATGAGGCACTCGACTTGTTCGTCTACGTCTTTGCACGTCTCTCCAGCTTGTGCTCTCGCACCGTCGTCGTCACCAATGATAAGCCTTTGAAGTCCTTCCCAGTGCGCGGATTGACCATGCTTTGGCTTGCACTGCTCGATGCAAATGAAGGCTGGATTAGCGAGAGATAACTTTGAGCGCGCATGCATAACACGCATCTCGACGTGCTTTTCAACATCGTCTCCTTTTTGTGTTTCCCGAGTCCAATCTAAAATTGGGTCCCGGATAAAAATGTCCATAGCGCCTTCCAATAAATTTTTACCCGATTGCAAAGCGGTCAAAACTCTTGCCATATCTGCCTCCAACCATTCCTTCGCATCCAAAGGTTCTAAAGCACCAAGAAATGTGCGCGTTGCTCTAAATGGCACAATCTCAGGTATCGGCAATGTTGATGTTCCGGTTCCAAACGCGTAACCAAAGTCAACATGTATGAGAGACCCGTGAGAAACATCGAGCAAAATATTTTCACAGTGTCGATCACCTAATCCAACAATCCATCCGGAGATTGAGGAAGCCGCAAGAGATGCCGCAAAAACTCTCCTAGCTGCCAGGAAGGCTTCCGGACATCCGCTCGCTACTTGAAGTTTCTGCCGTATGGCGTCCTTAGCGGGTGAATGTCCTGGATGACCCAATCCACGAAGAACTTTTTTGCTCGCATTCAGTTCGGCGTTTGCCATAGCGGTGAGATAGTCGTCATGAGCCGGTCGCGGTACTTTTGTAAGATCACACA
>Ga0115000_10001473_pt1 | contig 20874 bp, 25 predicted proteins | sample ArcticOcean_MG_C_6_FD_89690 | JGI IMG/M metagenome (GOLD analysis project Ga0115000, IMG submission 89690) | Marine microbial communities from western Arctic Ocean - ArcticOcean_MG_CB8_128 | ecosystem: Environmental > Aquatic > Marine > Oceanic | place: Arctic Ocean: Canada Basin | collected... | reverse complement strand
ACTTACACTTCCTTCGGTTACATCTGTCAGAATCACGAGTGAGACGCCCAGAACGGTAATTATATAGTGTTTATAATGTGGGACATAGTGGTATAATGTGGTAACTAGTATACGATAAATATGGTATGTTATGGTATAGGTTAAAATGAGTGGTATGTAGTGGATTTAAATAGCGCTTAAGGTATCTAAGATACGTTCTAAGAGACTTTATCTGTATGGTATATAACTAGGTACTCGAGGGACCCTAGAAACACCCCAACGAGACCCAGATTGGGTGATAAATTTAGGGGTGTTTAACCGCATGGTGAATATGCTAAGGGACTAGTTGGAGGGGTTTTGTTGTGTGTGTCTTTAGGGGGTAAACATAAAATCCCCTTACGGGGATGACATGATGTCATAGGGACATTTCTTATTGTATTATACTATGGGATTATTAATATTCATTGTACTGTTCTCTCCTACATGAACATATATTATATCCCTTACACTTATACTATTATGATTGTTGTTTTTTCTGTCGTTATCATTATTACTTGTTTACAAGTTCATATATACGACTTTCGTTACAACACCACCTTTAGGTCCATTATTCTCTGTCCATTGTGTGGGGATTGTAACCTACGGAGTGTATTACTTTACGGTAGGAGGTAGTGTGTTAGTTTCCCTTACATTGTACTTCCATCCACTATCAGAGTTTTCAGTAAATATCTTACACATATTCTCTGCAGTCTCTCTAGTGTCTATTTCCATTATTTCACTAACACCATTTGTTAATAGTACGTGTAATTTTTTATTGTCTTGTATAATTGTTTTTACGATATTAAATCCCATATGTCTTCTATTGTTTTCATTGTATAATATAATGTTACTACTGGTAGTAATACAACGAACACAACTAATCCTGTTATTAACGTTAATGTTAATCCTCCTATTAATAGTACTATTAACATCAGTAAGGTTAGTATGTCCATTATTAATTCTCTCATAACTTAAATGTAATGTATTTTTATTATATTGTCCACAAGGAATAACGTGGATTCGTATATTGAGACCGAGGATGAACGTAGTGAAATCCCTGGAACGAAGTGAACAGAGGTATCGATTACGGATACAGGGTATTCTTAATTAACGTACTCTTCTTCACTATCAGGAACCATACTAATGTTAACCCATTCCGTAATTACGTTTATAAACAATTGTAAGTCGGCTTCGGTTACTTCCATTCCCATGTTTTCCATTATTGGGTCGTAAACATAGTCTATAGGAACGAATTGGTCTGTCTCTTTGTGGTATATACCCATATTAACGTTGTTGTGGACTATTTCACCCTCTTCATAAGGTAGTACGTCGAATAGTGTTTCTAAACTGTTTAAGAGTCCTCTACGTAAAGCTTCTTTTCTTGCTCTTTCCATCGCTTGGTCTGAGTTATCCATGAATGATTTCTGTTCTTCTATATATTTGGGAATTTCTTCTTTCCATGAACGAATCCATCTATCTCCTTGGTATAATGTTTTTCTTGGTACATTCACAACAACTGATGGTTCTACCACTGGATAAGGTACTATATCATAATACACGTTATAATTGCGGTTTTGTTTTTGCCCAAGTGGGTATGCATTACTTGCTTTTACTACTTTATAATCAGTAAATAACTCTGGCATACGTGCGTGTTCTCCATCTACCTTGATTACCTTTATAATATCACCCACCTCTAATTCTGGACTGAGTTGTGTTTCCTTATGTTCATTAAGATTTTCATTACCTTCTTTCCGTGATAGTTTAACCCACTTATCATCTCCTTGGTATATTCGTTTTATTTTGGATAGGAGAAAATTATCAGAAGAAACATCTGTTGGTAGTATATCATAATAACTTCGGTACTTCAGGTTGGTCGGACCAATATCGTCATCACCACCTATTCCAATTACTTTATATTCTACTCCTTTTTCTGGTAATTTATATGTAGGGAAACTCCTTTCTGTCTTAATCACCATTATAACATCATCCACTTCTAACTCCGGACTATATTTAGATTCTTTGTGTTCACTAATAGTTTCCTCTCCCGTAAAAATATTATTTGTCCTACCAAGTCCTAATCGTATATTTTTATCTTCTTTGGAACCAAATCCTTCCTCTAAACGAACCCATTGATATATCCATGGGTATATTAGTTTTTCATAATGCACTAACTCCCCATGTTCGTTCGTATGAGTCTGGTAAGGTTTTGGGTGTTCGTTATAGTCCTCGAATTTATCTTGTGGAACAACTGTGTAGTTCCATGACCATTCTTTTCCAGCATACACTTTTTCTGTTACTATATATGGTACGTGTCTTTCTGGTCTTAACTCTGGTGGCATAGTCCTATACGTTGTTTCACCATTCTCTCTATCACTATCCGTCTTTATTATCATTATAACATCACCCTTATACAATTCTTCGTTAAATTCACTTTCTTGTAGAGTTTTATCACCTTCTTTATGTAATTTAACCCACCTATCTCCTCGGTATATTCGTTTTATTTTTGATATATAGTCACATTTCATTAACCCCTCACAGTCAACATCTGTTGGTAGTAAGTCGTATATCAAATCGTGCCTTCCATTATTTCCATAACCACCTATTTCACTTACTTTATATTCTACTCCTATTTCTGGCATGCCCTCATGTTCACCATCAACCTTAATTACCATTATAACATCACCCAATTCTAACACTGGACTATGTTTAGAGTACTCATCGTATCCATATCTTTTATAAGTTTCATCTAATTCCATTTCTAACTCTTCTTTTGGTTGGTATACGTAATCGTACATACTATCTCCCAATACTTTACCGAAGGCTGAATCACTAGGGTAGTGAACTTTTGCCATATTTCTACTAAAAGCAATATCATCACCTATCTGCATTAGTTCATTTATATACTCAGGATATAGGTCGGATAAGTACCTTGCTATAAATCTACCTTGGGTTGCGTGACCAGATGGGTATGAAGGTGATGAACTGGATTGTGATGTCTCTGCATTTAACTCTAACCCTTTAGCTTTTGCAATTTGGAATGGTCTAGGTCTGTTATAATGATATTTTAATTTAAGTATAATTGATTTCACACCTACCATTACTTCTTTTAATTCTTGTGTTGGAAACTCCAACCCTTTAGTTGTTAGGAAATTACTAAAGTAATTACCAATTTCATCAGCACTATCCACAAGATTTTTATCAACCGGAATATCCTCTAGATATTCTATCTCTTCTTCTGTCTTGTTTGATTCGTTAGTTGGTGGTGGGACATTCTTAAAGTCCCCTATAGGGAACCCTTCTAAACTACCTAAGTCTTTATCCATTCTTCTAATGTGTTTATCCATTGGTTCGTCCCTGTAAACCATGTCGTCAATATACCCATCTTCTTCATTTAATTCACCTCTTCTAAATCCTGGGTTTAACACCCATTGGTCACTACTAGTACGAGCAAATGACTTCATGGGGAACAAGTCCGGTTCGTAAACTACCCTTAACCCTGGTGGAAAAATATACAGTGGTTTAGCACGTCCTCCACCTGCTAGCATAGCACCTGTACGTTGTTCATCGGTCATGTCCAGAGGTTCAATTTGATAGTAAGATGTGTCTGTCTCGGGTCCTTCCCAATTCTGTCTTTGTTTATGTTTAATCCCTACAACCACATAAGGTTTATATAATTCTGGTGACCCAAAATCGTGAATTCCCTTACTAGAAACAACCAAAATTTCATCACCTACCATTAACTGTGGATTAAGTCTAGATTTCTTAGGTTCTTCATTTTCCTGTAGATTCTCTACAACATACTTCAGATACTCCTCCCAATTTAGTTCTGCTTCTCTGGATTCTATTTCATCTGGGTCGTCATCATATCCAAGTGCACGATTTTCTTCTTTATTAGTTGGGTCTTGTAGTGAGTGTGTGTATTCGTGTAATAAAGCTTTAATAACGTCTCCCACATTTTTCATGTTAGGGTAGTAGATGTAAATCATATTACCGTACTCGTCATATTCTGATTTAGAGGTACGACTATCTTCACCTACCATCTCAGGGATACCGCTTAGTCTAGCGTATATGTCATTCCATACCTCAACTGTGGGTGGTGCATTGACGTATTCACTTGGTCCTAAGTTATCAACTATGTGAGGATACACGTTATCTACTATAGTTTGTACATCTAAATCACCATACCCATCTTTGTCATTACTGTGTTCATTAATTGTTTGATTTTCACCTGGTATTCCTTCTGGGTAAAACATTTTTATGGACCTTTCATCTAAATCTGATGGTTTTATTAGTTTGGCTGGAATAGTTGGAATATCGTTCATTACCGCTTGTTGTGCTCTGTGATTACCGTCAAGTATCCATTGTACTTCATTAGACTCATTTACCATAACCAGAATTGGGTACTGTCTTGAAACCTCTACCTGGTTAATTCTTTCTATTTCTTCAGGGTCCCACCCTAATACTAACTTTTTTAAGCTTGGTAACTTCGCTAATTCTTTAGTTGGGTAAGGTATGATTGGAATATCTTTTGTAAGTTCTAAAATCTCTTGGAGTGTTACTTTACCGTCATCATTAGCCCAGGATGTGTCATCCCCGTGTTCATTAAGTACTGTGTCGTCTTTATTGACCTTTAACCATGAAATCTTATCTCTTCTCCATCTATCTTTTTGACCTAAAAGATGTGAATTTCCATGTTTAGTTAGGGCTAAAAAGACACTCCCTATACCACCACTATCATATATTGTCTTATTTGTAACGTACAACATTTCACTATTAAAATCAGGATAGTTTAAATCTTCAACTGTTTCTTGTTTTTTAACTTCGAATTCTGTATAAAGTGGTATTTGTACTCCAGTACCATTTTTAACTATAATAATAGTATCACCTTCCTTTAAGTCCGGACTAAGCCCAGCATCTCTATCTATAATAAAATTTTCGTTAATATCTTCCAGTGTATTGTCATCTATCCTAAGCCATCTATCTATACCACCTAAAAGTTTCATGGTCCTACCATCTTTTGTGTCCCAAGCAACAACATACGATGTTTTAGTGTCCATCATATCCATTCTTGGTGACGTGGCAGGGTCATTAGGTTGTACCTCAATAACTGTACCTTTGGTATATGGTGTTATTGACCATGGGTCGTCCATATTAACCAACATAACCCTATCACCCACAACCATTTCTTCATTTCCTCTAGGTTTATCTCTTTCTTCTAATATTCTTTCAACTGACTCCATTAACTTTACATCTGCTGCTTCTGAATCATATTCATTATAATCACCGTAATCGTAAGTCTCTTGTTCACCTCCCCAATCATAAAAATTATCAGTTATTTCCTCTTCAGCGTCATCCAGGTCCCAACCCAATACCTCAGCCGTACCACTTTTATATTCAACCTGTTCACCAGTTGAGTTCAACGTACCTGTATACCAATGTAATTCTGCCTTCTCTGGATTTTCTAAATTCCCATACTCACCTTCTTCGTTCCAGTTATCCGATACCCATTTAGCAAAACGTGAGTTCTGTTTATCATCCTCACCATAATGGTTTCTTGATTTATCGATACCAAATATCTTTAATATTCGACTATATTGTTCTGATGAATCTGCTGGTACGTATGTACTCGTCATACCTGCTATTTTATTTATAGTTGCTTGGTCAAATTCATTATGAATCATTTTCATAATAACTAGCTCTTTTCTATCAAAAGGGTAGACACCGTCTGATTCCGTAATAACCCAACGACTAACTAAGTTTTCCGTTAAATAATCTCCAATAGCAGCTCCACCAAGATTAAAACCATTAATAACAATACCGGTAATTTGTCCCTCGTCCATCATTCGGTCGTATTGGTTCAAATACTCCGTATCAAATTCACTGGATACTTGCCAATATCCTCTATCACCTACAAGCTCAGGATTGTCTCCACCAAATGAATCATCAAAACCAAAACCTATAAAATCATCCTCATCAACATCATCTATAGTTAAAAAAGTAGTAGTGTCTATACTTTGTTTTTGTATAGAATAGTATTGAGTTGCGTACTCCTCACATTCACAATCCACCCCACTTAAATATGGATGATTTTCTTTCTCATAATAGTCGTCAAAGTCAATACAGGGTACCTCCACTAATGGAGCTCCGTCTTCATCATTTAGGTGCCAAATTTCCCAATGGTTACAGCTACACTCATCACCAGTTCGTTCCCCAAGTCCTTTTTCGTCACACCATTCTTCATCTTCGTCATATTCTATTTCACCAGAATAATCAACTTCTAATTTGTAAATTGATGATGGTAATTCTAGTTGACTATACTCTACGTTTTTTAATGTCTCGATTATTGGTTTGTCATGCTCCATACCTGACCTTGTTGTATTCCACCTCAACGTTAACCATATAATTCCTTGTATGTAGATATCCGATATCTTTAGATAATTTGTAAGTATTTCCTTAAACTCCCATACTGTAGGTTCAGTAGTAACATCACCAACCACTATCTTTAATAACTCATATTTATTTTGTGTGATAAATTTAGATACCGTAGTATCTTCTATATCTTCAGAAATAACATCTGTTGTATTAATAGGCAATAAACCACCGTATGACTGTAACTCTTCGGTTATATGGTTTTTCTTAAATTCTTCTCTTGTTTGTAATGGTGGGTCTAATAAGAATTTCTGATTTAAGTAATCTCTTAGTAAATCATCTACAAACCATTCTGGTACAATTTCATTATCAGGTTTACTATCGGCAACAGCGGAAACATATCTAGCAAATTTTAACTTATACTTATCCTTCAACATACTTAATAACCCATCAGATATGAAAAATATTTTACTTAATGGGTCGTCACCTAAAGCCTTGTCAGGGATATAATCCCCTTCTGCTATATCCATAGCTTTTAACACTGCTTTACCCCACCAAGATTTATGTCCTCTAGTATCTTTAAGTGCAGGAGTAATTATCTTATTAATCGCTCTGGTAATTGTAACACCAGCAGACACCAATAATAGTTGTGGTAAAAAGAATGGTACAAGTCTCCATATGGTCTTAAACCCACCTCTAGCTATATCTGAACCCAGACGTTTATTAGTTGCTGTATCAATAAGGGCTTTTAACTGACCAAATGTGATAGGTCCTTGTTCTTGGCAGAAACCTTCAGTGTTACAAATATTACTTTCTATTCCTTTAGTTGGTGATACGTACATATCTTCTGGTGAGGTTTCTCTTTTGGTTGGTAGTGGTTTACCTTCATCATCAACATCTATGCCTCTAACATCCCTATCCCAATCTTCATCATTATCATATTCACCATATTCTATAGGTTCTAATAACCCTTGTCCAAATATATCAGAATTTTCAATTATTGAATTACCCCAATCTCTATATAAATCCACATTTCCTCCCCAATTTTCATCTTCCATACTTTCCGTTCCCAACTCTATCGAAATAGCGTCAATCTCAACACCATACTTATCAAAATATTTTGCTTCTAAATCAGATATAATGTAATTTTCTATATCATCATATATTTCGTCTGTATTTGTTTGGGGGTCATATTCCCTCCCATCTGGACCCCAACCTAAATCTTTAATATAATGTGTGGTTATAGTTCCCGATTCAGTTGATAAATCAAATTTACTTAGCGGGTCAACAGTAGCTTCTATATTAACTTGTGGGAGTCCACCTGAAGTAACATAAAACTCAATATCGTCTAATACATACCTTAAAGTATGGTTACCGTAATCAACTTTTTCAAGACCTGTAATTTCATCATATATTTTTTCTGACAATCCTACCACACCTCCCAGGTATTTCAGTGCTTCTACTCTAACATTATAATACTCATTAGGTCCGAAACCCATAACTTTTAGTATATCTTGCTCTAGAGTAAAACCTTCATTATCCCACCACCAATGTAGTCTATCCCTCATTTTCTTGTTTGAGAGTTCCTCTGATTGGCCAAGTGACTCGGTGATTAACATATTCACTCTTTTGGTGGCTTCGTTAACGTCTTCCCTGGTCAATCTATCTAATTCTGGCATTAATACCTTAAGCCTATCTAAGAACTCTGTTGGGTTGTCTTTGATATAATTAATGGCTTTTTTATTAACCCTACTAGCTTTATCACCAAATAGGTTAGCAATCCTGTCTATAAGTTTTTCACCTTCTTCTTCGTAAGTTTCATCAATTAATTCTTTTTCTGTGACTATAGGCAGTATAATTTCACTGGTAGATTCTTGTGTTAATATCGGTTTGGATTTTATTCTGAACCCGTTTTCTCTGTTTCTTCCAAGACCAATTACTTCGTGTATATTTACAACATTTAATATGTTATCAATTAGTTGTTCAGAACTCATATACCTATACTTTATGTCCCCATTTTCTTTGATTCCAGCAAATATCCAGGATAACGGAACTCCTTTAGATGATGTGAATACGGTTTCTAACATACTTCTTTTATACACGTCATATTCTTTACCAGCTACCAATAAAGCGTATGGTGTTTCGAAACTACTTAGATTCTTCTTTACTTGACCACCATATTTCGTTTTACCTGTGGTATCATCCAACTCTGTAGGTAATTCTAATCCAGCACTCTCAATTTGTCCTTTAACTAAATTATAACCACTAATTATATCACCATCCAATTCTTTCCCAAGTAAACTACCAGTATCCCAAGCATCAGCAGTTCCGTTCATGATAGCATTGGATTGTTTGACTGATATAGGCACACCATCTATGTAAATATCTTCTTTAAGTCCAGCTGGAGCGGGTTTTCCTCCGAAAAATCCAGCAATAATTCCTTCAAATGAAAATCCACGACCTTCCTTATCTAAACTCAAACTTTCACGAAGTATATCAAACCTTAATCTATTTTCAAAGTCATAACCATCTGGACCATTTAAAGTTTGTTGTTGTAAATTAATAGTATCACCAGGTGAGTATGGCCCATAACCATGTGATGTTAATACACCATATATTACTTCAGCCGCCAACCTTTTACTTGTTGGTATCATGGTCATATTTCTGATATTATCACTTTTCATTCTATTGATATTATCTCTATTCTTTTCCTCTAGGGTTTCTTTAATGACACCAATTTCATCACCATTGTAAGACCAATTAACTAAATCTTCATCTAGTTCAATATCATTTTTTTCGTCAGTTATATCTTTCTCAACTTTAACCCAAGTAAAGTATTCTGGGTCTAATCTAAATTCAGCTTTATAAAATTTGTTTTCTGGGTCGGTAACCTTCACCTTAGCAAATAACATGTAAGTTCTTTCATCGTCACCAGGATATGGTTCTGTTCTATAATCTGTATGGTTGGTGATTGCCTCTAGTTCAGTAAAGTCCAGTGCCTTCCTTACCTCCATACTATCTACCCAACCATAGCCACCTAATGGAAACCCCTTCTCACCATTAAATGATGGAACTATGGGATTAAATCTAATAATTACAACCTTATCACCACGTTTAACAATAGGATTGTATCTACCATCATCAAGTTGGTCCAATTTTTCTAATTGTTCATCACTAAGGTCTCTCCATTCGTTAATGACAATACTTTCATTTTCAGATAGCACGTTATGTACCGTAGTTGGTGTTATATTATCCAGTGAGATATGGTTATCTCTGAGGTAAGTTGTGATTTTATCTAAGTTGTCCATTTTAAACTTTTAAAGTTACGTTATCATTTGTTTTTGCTATCTCCTTCTCAACTTCTTCTTCTTTATTTTTATCGTTTAATTCTGGTTTTTCATTAACTTTACTTTCGTCCTTCAATGCTGTTAACATTTGTGCTGTAACAATTTCACTAACTTCAAAACCATGGTCTTTTTGAAATAGGTTAACCGCTTTTAGTGTTTCAGGGCCAAACTTACCGTCCACACCAAATTTAGGTAATACATAATTTCTTCTCATTAGGTCACTTTGCATTTCTTCTACTTTAGATGATGCTGTTTGTCTTGACACATAACCATCACCTTGTGTTAAAGCACCAGTAGGTAAAGTTTTTGTTATTTCTTCGTCTGTCTTATCTAAAACTATATTTTTAGTATCTAAATACTTTAATGGGTCAACCCACTTACCTTTATATTTAAGTCCAAAATGAAGATGTGCACCAGATGAATTTCCAGCACCATAAGAACCTTTTTTACCACCAGTAGTTCCTATATTCTGTCCTTGAGTTACTGTTTCTCCTTTGGATACACTAATTTTACTCATATGGCAATATGAACTTCTATACCCATTATCATATTGAACTACTATGGTTCCACCACAAGCTCCTTTTTTAAATTTGGCTACTTTAACCACACCATCAGAAATAGCATAAGCTGGTACGTAATCAGCTTTAATATCTATACCGTTGTGTGCTCTACCCCATCTCCACCCAAACTTTCTAAACTTCTCCATACTACCCATGTCGAATGGTTGTGTTGGATTTATTAGTGCTTTAACTTCATTAGGAGATTCACTTAATGCTCTGTCTAATTGTGATTCTGTTACTATTATCTTCATATTTTCATATTTTTAATTGGGTTTCATTATCTCCTTTATTCTTTTAATGTGTTTTTCTAACTTACCAATAACTTTTTCGTTAGGTTCACAGTCACCAGTTCCGGAGTATGTGTAGGATTCTTGGACTGTGTCTTTCTGTATTCTATCGATGTTAATTCCATCTTTATAGTCCACTTCTTCGTTGTCGATTTCGTAATTGTAGTCCCATGGGTCATAGATACCATCCTCATTACCGTATACTTTCCCTTCCGCGTCCTTAATGTCGTAACTAACAACTTTAACACTCCAAGAATAAGTCTTACGTTCTGTAATGTCCTCAGATAAATCTAATGTATATGAGACTGGTTGCCTTAATGTTAGATATTTGAATTCGTCTATGTCACCACTTTCAATATCCTCATAATTATCTATTACAGCCCAGTATATTTTATGTAACATACTTTCTGGTCCAGCACTGGCCGAAACTGATTTTCCGAATAACTTGGTGATTGGTTCAATAGCCTTTTTTCTGTCAGTTTCGAAGTAGGAGTCGTTCTGACCATTCATCTGTTCCCATTCCTCTAATTCTTTTTCCTTAACTAATAACTCTACAATAGAATAAAACGTCTTGTCTGTAAATACCATCTCCTCTCTATAGTCAGAAGACTTACCATCAAAGCCGGATTCACGGTATTTGTCCCAGTTAACGGAACCTAAGGCTTTAACCTCTTCATCTAGGGACTTGCCATTAGTATAGTTTTGGATTATCTTAAGGATATCCTGTTTTTCAGAATTTTCACCCCAACCTACAATAATTGACGTCAATTCGTCAATAATATCGTTTTCTTCAGGACTAGCATTAATGTTTTCAGTAATTTGTTTCATCATCCAGTTATTCATTTATTATAAATATACACCAGATGTATTGTAGACGACTATATTATATGGAAATAGAATCCAATGACACCTCGCCACTATTTTCTTTAGCCGTAGCTTTTTCTTGCATAGCTGTTATTTCCTCTTTAAGCTTACTTATGTCACTACTACGTCTACTTTTTTGAATGTTTTTAAAGTTATGTAACTTTTTTTTGTGATTTTTTCTATGTCTTGATTTTGCCATATTTGTGTGTTTTTATTGATTAAATTTAATACTATTTTATTATCTTGTCAAGTCTATCTTCTTACTCTGGCAAACATACCCTCCATAATATCTTCAACAGCAGAAATAACCTCATATTGGCTACCATTAAAGTTATCTTTGTGATTCTTAATTAACCATTCAACCGCTCTTTGAACGTCAACTTCTAATTTACCCCAATTGGATTCGTCTTGCCATTGTTCCTTTATTAATCTTTTTTTCTGTGATTCTGTGATTCGTATTTTCATAATAGATAAGTATTTTTCACTATATTCCTTCTTATATTCATTAATTCACTACATATTTCATATTTCTCCAACCCTTCAAAATATTCTACAAGAGTATCGACTTGTTCTAACTTATCTCGGTATGACAAAGTATACCCCATAGTCCATTTCTCTGCACCATATTCACTAATAAACGCCCATGTTTCCTCAGCCCATGTAGCATGCCTGTCATCCATAAGTTTAATTAACTCTTCTTTTCTTTCTTCTGGTCTTCCCATACACATATAAATATATGAAAAAAGGCCATATGGCCTTTTTATAAAAATTATTTAGAGCGGGGGGATGGTTACGACCCATCATCTGTATACTGGATGTATACCGCTTTAACTACTTAAGCTACCTCCGCGTGATATTATGAAAAAGTGACCCACCTGTCGTGATTGGGTCCTTTGTGGTCTTTCCGTATAACACTTTCATTGATTGTGTGTCTGTTGTGGGTTTTAGATATGTGGTCCTCTTCTGCTAACTTAATAAGGTATGGTGACACCTTTAAAATTTTAATCGCGTCTAATTTATTCAAACCTTCTTCTTCAATTATATTGAAAATTCTATCACTAACATACCTACGTAAATATTTTAGAGTGTCGTACCAACAAACCGATATGTAAATTTCTTCTTTCATATAACAAAGATACAAAAAAAATATAAACTAACAACTATTAAGTGATAAATTCCATCCACAATTTTACCATGTCTAGAGCTGCTGGTCTAAGTTCCCTGGTTAATTCCTCCAAAGAAGCGTTATCACCTTTCCTACCCATAACATTAGAAATCATTACATCTCTAATACCATCAGAGTCCTTTATTAATTCCTGAACTAATTTTCTTCGTTCATTATCATAATAGTCATCATCATCCTCATCCATATATTCTTCATAATCCTCCAACAACTCTGGATGTTTAAAATCTACATATTTTTCAAACCATCGTGAGCCGGAAGTTAAAAAATCTGTTGATTGATACATATTAACTAATCCTGAGTCTCTTAGTTTGAATAAAAAGTCCATAACTTTCTTTCTTCCTCCAGCAGACATCCAACCAGACGTTGTGTTATCTATCATATCCGCTAACCTTAATAGGTCATTTGGTGTGTACGACTCATTAACCTCTTCTGATAATTGTTTTAAATAAAACTGTCTCTGTGCTGTTAACCCAATTTTTTCTTTAACCACCTCTTTTATAATTCTTTTGTTCATTTCTTTTTTTTCCTTAATATTACCTTTCATGGTTAAGGAATAGTTGGTTGTACTCTCAAATCTAACCAAATCCCCAAATGTAACTTTATTACCAATATTAAATTCATTAGGTGGTGTAGTGAATGAAGCTGACCCTCTAATATCTAATATTTTACCAGTAGGGCTCATGTATAAAATAAATTTAATGGGTGCTCTGCCCCAACCACCTTTGGATTCGAATGTTGCTTGAGTTAATAATCGTCTAACGTATTCAGGTATGTCAACATTCTTACTGTTTCTAATTGGCCCTGGACCATGTTCTAGAATATATGCTTTATCCAAATTATTTAATCGGTTCCATCGTTTAACGTCAAATTGCTCTAACACTTCAGGATTAAGTGGCTTTTGATTTCCGTTTACATCAATAATGGTTGGTGTTTCTGTTATTTCGTATAACCTATCTGCTAAAATTTCGTTAATGTCATAATCTGGTGCCCAGTAACCGTCAAAGAATTTTGTTTCTGCTTCTAGACATTCCCCTTTCTTTCCTTCGCAATAATCCCAAAAGTTATATTCTTCCTCCATTAAAATTCTAAAAAGAATGTCTGGTAAATTCCACCCAAGGTTACTTCTTGCATCAGCATAGTCAAGAACCACACCTTCTAAGGTTTCGAGTGCGTAAGAATCATGGAATTCAAATGTATTAATTTTGTCCCATTCGTTGTTTGCATAATCTCTTAAATCTCCTTCAATCGTATAACTAAATGAACCACTACCATCACTCATTAATTTACCTTTATAGTCAAAGTGTTCATTTATTTTATCCTTTATATCTTCAGCCATTGCGTTCTTAATCGCATTTTCATGTGAGTCGTTATTTGCCCAAATTATAAAATGTTTAATATCACTTATTTCTTCCTCGTATTTTTCTATTAGTTCTTCTTCCTCTTCGTTTTGTGGTTGGTTATTTATTAGGTGTTCTGCAACTTCCTGAGATACACCACCAAAGATACTAATAATAGTTTTCCAATTAGTTTCATCAAGTGAATCTAACATCCAATCATCCCATTCATACTGGAACCACTCTGAAGGGTCCCAAAATGAGTCGTCACCACATAGATATTCTGGTATGTAATCCAGATTTACATCATTATTATCATTTCTATCAAATAAATCTTTTAAATCATCACAATCCCAAGTATAAGATACTGGTATGGGTTTTTCACTGAATTGTATCCATCGTTTAACTAAGTGTGTGTAAATCTCAGCAATTAATGGGTGTTTTTCTAATTTTAATAGATTAAATACATTACCCACATCCTCATGTTCACCATTCCATACGTCAAAAATTAGAGATACGTACTTTTCCGGTAAAACTTTAATAATCTCTTCTTGTTCGTCTTTGTCGACTAAAGCACTAGTAAAATTCCATTCCCCTGTTGGAAATAACGGTATCTGATTTTCTTTGATTGTTTCTGTAGGGTTTTCCATATTAATAAATATGAGGCTACTTAAGAAGGTTGGCTCTGTAAAAAAATCGTATTGTCTCTGATTTCTTTGTTTCATCCTTCTCATTTAAGACAATGTGTTCAAATACTTTCCACATAATCTCTTTCTGTAATTTATCACCTCTTACACCGAATAATTTTAAATCCTCACGATTATCCAATTGTCCACTATTAACATATTCTATGATGGTAGAAATCATTTTATCGTATCTGAGTTCATCACCCATATACCTCCATAACCAATTCTAAATGTAACTTGTTTATCTCGTAATCATATTGTTCAGCTTCTTCACCCCATTTATCAAAAAATAAAGTAGTATAACGATAAATCCCACCTAAATGACATTTTTCATTATCTGGATGGGATATTACCTGTTTTAATTTGTTAAAGTCTTTAACTATTTTCATTCGTAACCTCTTTTGGTATTTCAATTTGAGTTGGGTCTACTATTAGATTATTTAATGTTGTCTCTAAGCTGTTAACTTTATTTTGTAGTGTGGCCATTCTCTGTGCTACAATATTAACAGAAGCGTTAATAGTTTTTAATAACTCTCTGGTTAGTTTATCGGTACTAGGTTTAACATATGTGTCAGACATATATTTTTTAACTAGTTGAATCCCTTGTTGAGGATTTTGGAAGTCTCTATTTGGTATTAGGTACTCGTCACCTACCATTAGTGTTGGGAACACTGGTACGGCTGTCATTGTTTTAACACCGTCCCATTCTTCAGCGTGTTCTGTAGTGACTTTCTCTATATAGTCTATCTCTGCGGCGATTAATTGTTTCTTCATTTGTGCACAAAATGAACATGTTTTACTTGTGTATACTATTACTTTTTTACTCATATTATTTTTGTTTTAATTTATTTTTATATATATTCTTTTGTTTGTCAAGATAATTTACCCATAATTTACTAACTAACATACCTGTAAAAGCTATACCAAAATAAAATAAACTAAATAGTGTAGCTGATGGAGTAAACTTAATGAACCATAATTTAAAAAATGTAGATACTTTGGTTATTGGTTTGAATTCTCTATTCTCCAAAAATTTCATTAATCTAGTACCGTCTTGGTCTTTTTCAAATAACATTTCAACTTCTTTATCATTTAATTGTACACAATTTATACATTCCCCTTCAAAGTATGTACTTACACCACTAGATACCAATAAAAATACCAAAAACCAAACAAATAGCTTATTTCTGTTATCTTTAAAAAAATTGCCATATTTCTTATTTGCAATACCATCTGTAACATAGCTCATCCACTTAAAAATCTTGTCTACCATTACACTAAATTAATTGAAAATTTATCTCCTTGTGTGATTTGGTCAATGACGTCTAGTCCTTTAACTACTTTACCAAAACAGGTGTGGTTTCTATCCAAATGTTGTGTGTTATGTCTATTGTGGGAAATAAAGAATTGTGAGCCTCCAGTGTTTTTACCAGCATGAGCCATAGATAACACACCTCTATCGTGGTATTGTCCTTCACCGTTAGTTTCACAATCAATAGCGTATCCAGGTCCTCCTGTTCCATTACCTTTAGGACATCCACCTTGTACCATAAATTGTGGTATAACTCTATGGTATGTTAAATCATTATAAAACCCCTTCTTAATTAACTTAACAAAGTTATTAACCGTGTTTGGTGTTTCTTTTTCATATAGTTCAGCGACCATATTACCTTTATCTGTTATAAATTCTACTTTCATTATCCTTTTTGTTTTGTTTCCCATCTCTCTCTTCTTGATGGTTTATCGTCCTTTCTCTTCTGAGTGTTAGAAGGTGTTATTGATTGACCTTTCTCTCTTCCGAACTTAATTAGGTGTTCCAATTTTATTCTTTGTTTCTTTGAACCTGTTGATGGTAACCTATCTAGTTTTTGTTGTGGAGTTAAAGAGTTGTAATGGTTTTGTCTTTCTTCAGCGTCCTTTCTTCTCTCGTTTCTACTGATTGCTCCGTGTTTTCTTAATTTTGTCATATTATTCTTTATTTATATAATTGTACCATAAAGTAGCTACCACTGTTATCATAATGATGGAACCAAATGTAGCTGCTAAGTAGTATGGTGTATTTTGTGCACCAAAAAATATGGCTGGTGCTCCCATTAATACTAACCATGATAGGAATATTAGTCCCGTACTAGCTTCTAGTTTTCTTTCAACCTTATTGGTTATTTCTTTATTGATTAATCTAGATAGTGCGTCTTGCATATCCTTACCGTAAGCTGGTTGAGTATTCGTTTCCCCATTTTTTTCACCTATGGTTACCATATACTTAATATAACCAGGATTACTTTTGCTTTTTTCAACTAACTTACACTCTAAAGCTCTTCTTCTATTAAACTTATGTTTATGTTTATGTTTGTTTAATTTTATTATTTTCATTATAATCTTTTATCTATTTGACTGGAGCCATACATCCCTACGACTACACCAACACCAAATACTATTATTACCCCTATTATTCCCATATCGTATCACCATTATCCCCAACCCACATTACATATTCATCTTTATAGATTGGTATCCACGATGTTTTATTGTTATTTGTTTTATATATTATACCACCTACATTTATTACAGTATCTACACTAGCTGGAACATAATTAAAACTACTATATTCAGGTATGGAGTCATAGTAACTACCACCACAATCCATATCTACGTCCAACATATCGTCATAATATATTGCGTCTGGTTCTTTATCTTCTAATGAATCTTGTGGTGTCCAATCCTCATGTGGTGGTGTGTATTCTTTTCCAGTATTTTCTGCTACGTTGAATTTAAAGTACATTAACATCCCTACTAGAACTATTAATCCAAATATAGCACTTGCTATCCTATCATTATTATACTTTTTAAACATACTTAAAGATATTAATTCTAAGTTAACTTATCAATAGTAAGTTATGTCTTTTTCTTTTGACTCTTAACTTTATCGTAAGCGTAGGACCATCGGTCTTTTGAGTCTTTGTATTTGTGTTTATCTTGGTTGTTCATCTTCTTTAACTGTTCATCAAATTGTTTCTTTAGTCCCTCTCTTTCAATTGACTCTGTAACCTCATACCAAAAATCTTCGTAATGTCCCATGTTGATTAATTTTTAATGTTAATTTATATTAATAGTTATATAAAAATCCCCATAAAGACAACTTTACGGGGATAATAATTTTAATGTGATATTAACTATCTAGGTGACTTCCGATTAACCTTAGTTCGTGTGGTGTTTCTATTGGTTTTGGTCCTATTTGTTTTAATTTTAATAGTGTTGTTGTTTCTATTAGTATTAGTTTTAATAGTGTTTGTATTTGAGCGGTAATTTGTGTTGGTTTTTACCCTCGTTGTCTTAATGGGTGTCGTCTTTACCCTTGTTGTATTAGTTTTAATTGTAACACCATTAGTATTAACTTTGTTAACATTATAATTACCACCATTTCTATTATTATGTCTCTTTGTTCTATTTGGTCTGTTAATGTATCCTCTATGCCCTACATTACATATGATGTGGGTATGGGTTGCATAATAGTAAGGTGGTTGATGTTGGTAATAGTACCACCAAGGATAGATATGTTGATACCCATAATAGTAGTAGTAGCTTCCCGAATGTCCCCAATATATGTTTGAGTTATAATAATACATTCCCATAGTTGGTGCATAATTGATGTCCCAATAATCTGGTGTTCTATCATAATCATCATAGTAAGAGGATGGATTTGTTTGATATGTACCGTCATAAACTACACATCCGGTAAAAAATAAGGATATAACCCCAATAAATAATACCAACCATATTGTTCTGTGTAGTGTCTTAATCTTTGAATTCATATTCTGCCTTATTTTCTTTAGCTATTTTGTTACCCTTTATTATTGCGTTATTAACACCTGTGATAGTTTCAGTTATAGTTGGTCTACCGTTGTTAAATAGTGTTATAACGTATACGTCTGATGATAATTTACTAACTATAACTCTATTCATCATTTTGTATTTTTTCGTCATTAACTTCCTCTAATTTATTTTGTATGGTTTTTAGTATTGTTAAGTGGTTATAAGTTGTGTCATAACCATCTCTGATTTTAATCTCACCAATACCTGAACTATCCAAAAAAGTTTTTAACCATATTTTAAATTCTTTACTAGTCATATATTATAAATATAGTTTATTTATTCTAATATTACAACGCCTAAACTTAATTGGTTTTATTTATCTTTTTTCTTGGTTTCAGTCATAAGTTTTTTCTTACCACCAAAATATTCGTATCCGTGGCCTTCTGATACTAGGGTTTCATTAACATTATATTGTTTTCCCTCATCATCCATAATAAAGATTTCACCTAAAACTCTACCATATTTACCAACCCCATGGCTTTTTAATCTGAAATATCCAGACTTAGCACTTACATTTTCAAGTAATTCTTTATTACGTTCTTTAGCTGCAAGACCTTTTTTCTTTTCTTCCAAATCTCTCGTACGTGACTCCCAAGTGTCGATACCCATATAACGGATTCTTTTCTTAAACCATATATCGAAACCAACATCAATAAGAGCATCAATAGTGTCTCCATCTATTACTCTATCTAATTTCGCTCTGTAAATGTATTTTTCCATATCTTTAGACACTACCAGTTAATTTCTAAACCTAAATTAATAACCATTAATCTTAACCCCATATAAGACACTTTAATCTCAAATAACGTTAATGTTCCAAATCTTAAGGTTAAACTGTATTTTTCTTTTTTGTTTCCCGCGTCAAAACCATTTATCCAATTTATCATAATCTTTTTATTATAAATACTAGTAGAAAATATTAAAACATTTAAATTTCGAAAATTCCGGATAGTACCAAGTTGTATAATTTGTAATCTAATTGATTGGCCTCCTCAAAATCTTTTATGAATGTTTTAGAACATCCGGTTAATCGATTAAGACCACTACCGTTATTTCTAATTACAGGGTAGTTTGTCTTCCAAATTTTTTCCCACCCTAGAGATTTCCACATTTCATCAATAGATTTATCGAATTGTTCGGTAAGTCCAATGTACTCATATCGTTCATTTAAACTTCTATAGTTTATGTCTTCCATTGAATCGTAACCTAACATGTAGGACATGTGGTTATCTGTTGTACACGCATATTTCGTTTTTGTTTCCAAACATAAAGGTTGTTTTAGCCCTTGGCGATGACTGTACCACCAACTTTCAAAACTTATATTAACACCTTTGGCCTTTTTATGGGGTGGTGTGTCTGTGCTATGAAATGTGGAAAGTGCTCTGACTAAAGGATGTCTAACAAAAGATACGTATTTTGGGTCCTCTATATATTTGTTAAAGAACCTTTCTTCATAGCTTTTATGTCTTGTAGAAATATTATATTTTTGTTGTGCTGGGGTAGACCAATCATTATCTCTAATCCAATGAATATTGTTAGGACTACTTTTTCTTTTATGATGAGGTATTCCGCTCCATCTATCTAGTAGATTTAGAGCTTTGTGTATAGAGTAGTGTTCAATAATTTTCCTTACACTTGTACTGCTACACTTATGGACTTTGATAAATACCACATTGTTTTGATGCATGTTAGTTTGTTTAGTTATTAAATATATTTATTATTAATGAAAACTATGATTACAGAAGACATAAAAAGAATTAATCAACTTATTAAATTAACCGAAACAGATAATGTTGGTGAGTTTATTGATTCTACCTACCTAAAAACATCGGAACAAGCTGGAATAGATGAAGAACAAACAGATGTTATAATATTTGATACCATAAAAAACGCTATAGAGCATAATTTTAAATTAGTTATGTTAAGACCTGAGTATGTTAAAACAGCTCGTGAGTTTATAGATAGTAAGGGAGCTGATGTATTAGTTGGTACTGTTATCGGGTTTCCTAATGGTGATAATAGTCTTGGTGAAAAATTCGACGAGGCTATTAAAGCTATACAAGATGGGGTTGATGAGTTAGACTATGTGGTAAATTACAAAGCTTTTCAAAAAGGTGATTTAGACACAATTTGGAAGGAGGTTAGTGAGGGCACTCTTATTGGTATAGACGAGGGAAAAGTAGTTAAATGGATTATAGAGTCGGCAGCTTTAACTAATGAATCGGTAGCCAAACTTACAAGTTTAATTAGAGACATAGTGATAGAGACAGTTGGTCCTGAACAAGCAAAGAATGTATTTGTTAAAACGTCTACAGGATTTTATTCACCAGAAGATGGTAGTCCTGGTGGT
>Ga0115000_10001472_pt1 | contig 20884 bp, 17 predicted proteins | sample ArcticOcean_MG_C_6_FD_89690 | JGI IMG/M metagenome (GOLD analysis project Ga0115000, IMG submission 89690) | Marine microbial communities from western Arctic Ocean - ArcticOcean_MG_CB8_128 | ecosystem: Environmental > Aquatic > Marine > Oceanic | place: Arctic Ocean: Canada Basin | collected... | reverse complement strand
GAGGGTCTGCCGTGGCCCAACGTGGAAGTGCCGCTCGAAGTTGATGTCGAGCCGGCGGGGCCAGACCTCGCCGATGTCCGAGGCCAGGCGGGAGCCCGAAGGGCGCTTGAGATCGCGGCGGCCGGCGGTCATCACCTCCTCCTCGTTGGTCCACCGGGGGCCGGGAAGACCATGCTCGCTCGGCGTTTGCCTGGCCTCCTTCCGCCACTGTCCGACGTATCGGCGCGGTTGGTCACGCGCGTGCATAGTGCCGCTGGCCTTGCGCTCCCGCCGTCGGGCCTCATACGGCACCCACCGTTTCGGGCGCCTCACCATTCCGCCTCGATGGCAGCCCTGGTTGGAGGCGGGTCCGGCCAGTCGCTCCCCGGCGAAATCAGTGTGGCGAGCGAAGGCGTCTTGTTCCTCGATGAGCTCGGTGAGTTCGCGCCACGCGTGCTCGATGCCCTCCGTCAGCCATTGGAGGCGGGAGTCGTGCGCATTTCGCGGGCGGGGGGCACCCGAGAGCATCCCGCCCAAGTGCTGCTTGTTGCCGCCATGAATCCGTGCCCGTGCGGCGAAGGCGGGCAGATCAACTGCCGATGTCCTCCGGCATCACGAACCAGATATGCCGGGCGGGTGTCGGGTCCGCTTCTGGACCGGCTCGATGTCATGGTTCATGTCGATCGACCCGCACCCGAGGCCCTCCTTAACCCCGCTCGCGGTGAGACCACCGCCGCCGTCGCCGGCCGCGTGGCCGCCGCTCGTTCCTTTGCCGAGTCGCGAGGTGTCACGTGTAATGCCGTGCTCAGCCAACAACAGCTCGACCGTCACGCCATGCCTGATTCGGCTGCGTCGGAGATTCTCTATGTCGCCCTTTCTGCCGGCGCATTGAGTGCCCGCGGAGCGATGCGGGCGCGTGCGGTGGCGCGCACGATCCGAGACCTCGATGATGACGGCGACGATGGCATTCGAGCGGGCGATGTTGCCCAGGCGATAGCGATGCGGGCCCTGCCGCCGATGGGAGGCGATCGTGTCGATGCAGCCTGAGGTCACCGCCGCGCTCGCGGCGCTTCCGGGCGCGGGTTCCGTCCGGCTGGGCCGCCTCCTCACCGACCGCACCGCGGACGAGGCATGGTCGCTTGTCCGTACTGGGGGCGTCGCGGTCGAGGTCGCGCCAGCGGCCGTCCGCTCCGCGTGGCGGGCGGCGGCAACCGCGACCGATCTCGTCTCGATGGCGGATCGCCTGAGCGCCGCCGGAGTCGTCGCGACCAATTGGCACGACGGCGAACATCCGTGCCAGTTCACGGCCGACATCGACCCGGCCCCGGTGGCATTTCGCGATGGCGCCCTCACGAATCCAGCGATGCCACACGTCGCGATCGTCGGCACCCGTCGGGCCTCGGCAATAGGCCGGGAGATCGCTCGCGAGCTGGGCGGGGGCCTCGCTGTGAACGGGGTGGTGGTTGTCTCGGGGCTTGCGTTGGGGGTCGACGGTGCGGCCCATGGTGGTGCACTTTCGGTCGACGGCGCACCGCCGGTGGCAGTAGTCGGCAGCGGGCTCGACTCCGTTTACCCGGCCGCGCATCGTGATTTGTGGGGCCGCGTCGGCGCTGCGGGAGCGGTCCTCAGCGAATCGCCGATGGGGGCGCGGCCCGAGGCATGGCGCTTCCCCGCTCGCAATCGACTGATTGTCGCAATGTCTGATCTTGTTGTTGTCGTGGAGTCCCGGGCGGCCGGAGGATCCTTGCTCACGGTCGACGAGGCAGTCAGGCGCGGGGTTGATGTGATGGCGGTGCCCGGCTCGTTGCGTAACGGGGCCGCGGTGGGAACCAACCAGCTTCTCGCCGATGGTTGCGCCCCGGTACGTGACGTCGACGACGTGCTGGTGGCGCTCGGACTCAACACCAGCGGAGCGGTGGCTCGTCGAGTCGAAACCAAGCCCAGCCGCTCGGCGGTCTCGCCCGAAGCACAGACCATCCTCGACGCGATCGACGACGGACCAACGTCGTGCGAGCAACTCGTCGTGTGTCTAAAAATTAGTGCGGCGCAGGTCTTTGCCGGGCTCGCCGAACTCGAACTCGCCGGACTCACTGCGCCCGATGGAGCCCGGGTGCGCCGTCGGTGAGTATCTCTCCGTCGCTCGGGGGTGTCGGTGTCGGCGCTAAGGGTTTCGGTAGTGTTGTGGTCATGCAGAGCTGGGAACTCGACGACTGGCTCGCGTCGCTCACCCGCGTCGCAGAGTCCACTCGATTGGTCTACCGGCGCGATCTTCGTGATGCTGCGATGGCATTGGGAGAGAACGGACGCGCCGACCCGCGCGACGTCACCCGACGCGATCTTCGGGGCTACCTCGCGGCGCTCGACCGAGACGGATACGCCCGCCGCACCATCGCTCGAAAGGCCTCAGTTCTGCGCCGCTACTTCCATTGGGCGCAACGCACCGGTCGTCTCGACCACGATCCGAGCGCGGCGCTCTCCGCTCCACGAGGCACCGCGGCTCTGCCCCGTGTGCTCAACGCCCGCGAACTCGATGCATTGATCGAGGGTGGGCCGAACACCGATAATGACCCATCAATCGAACTCCGCGATCGCGCTGTCGTCGAACTCTTGTACGGCAGCGGGCTTCGAGTGAGTGAGCTCTGCGGCCTGCGACGGAGCGATCTTTCCGGCCCCAGCGGGACCATCACAGTGTGGGGCAAGGGCGACAAGCAGCGCCGCGTGCCGATCTCAGAAGCGGCTGCCGCGGCGCTTGCCATCTGGATCTCCGACGGCAGGCTGGCGCTGATTGGCGAAGAAACTCCCGACGACGTCATTTTTCTCAATCGGCGAGGAAAACCGCTCTCTCCTCGCGATGTTCGGCGCCTCCTCGACCGTCGATCGCCAGTTCCGACCCATCCGCACGCACTTCGACACACCTTTGCCACTCATCTTTTGGATGGAGGTGCCGATTTGCGTGCTGTGCAGGAATTGTTGGGCCACGCGGATCTCGCCACCACACAGATTTATACCCGGGTTAGTCGGGAGCGAATGCGTGAGGTTCACCGATCAACCCATCCACGCGCATAGGAAATAACTGTGAGCGATTCCACTTCCGATACCGACCGCCTCTGGGCCAACTACAAGCAGACTCGATCGCGTGAGCTGCGAGACAAACTGATTATTCAGTATTCGCCGCTGGTGAAGTACGTCGCTGGTCGCGTCGGTGTTGGTCTGCCCCGCAACGTCGAACAATCCGATCTCGTGAGCTTCGGGATCTTCGGGCTCATCGACGCCATAGAGAAGTTCGATCCGGAGCGGGGCTACAAATTCGAGACTTACGCGATCGCCCCTATCAAGGGTGCCATCCTCGACGAGCTCCGCTCGATCGATTGGGTGCCGCGTTCGGTTCGGTCGAAGGCCCGCAGCCTCGAGCGCGCTATGGGCAAGCTTGAGGCCGAGCTTCATCGGTCCCCCACTGATGAAGAAGTAGCCGATGAGATGGGTATCTCGGCGCAACAACTGCAGACCACACTCAGCCAGATCAGCTTCGTTGGTGTTGCCGCACTCGATGAAATGTTGTCTGGCGGCGACCGCGGCGAGTCCGTTTCCCTGGGCGACACCGTTGCCGCCACAGGCGATGGCCCGATGGGTGTGTACGAAGTCGAAGAAATGCGACAGATCCTCGCCGAGTCGATCAACCGAATGCCTGAACGCGAGAAAATCGTGCTCACGCTCTACTACTACGAGGGTCTTACTCTCGCGGAAATTGGCCGAGTCACCGAGGGTCGTGTCTGCCAGATACACACCAAGGCAGTGCTGCAGCTTCGCTCGCGGATCAGTGCCGCCGAACGCGAGTCCGCCTAGGCCTCGACGTCCGCAGCCGACGTCACGGCTGCCAACCCGGCTTTCCCTGGTGAACCTTTTCAGGGAGTGTCATGTCCAAGATTCGATTCCGCGTTGCCGCGGTTCTGCTGAGTGTCGCGGTGATATCAGGAGCGATGGTTGGCATCGCGCCGCCGGTAGCTGCCCAAGCCGCGTTAGGGGTCGGGCTGATGCCACCGACCAGCGCCGAGATCATCGACCCATTCCGTCCGCCCGTCGGACGGTATGGCCCCGGCAACCGAGGCCTCGAATACGGGACGGTGGCGGGGGATCGAATCTCGGCCGCCGCGGGTGTTGTGACATTTGCTGGCCCTGTGGGCGGATCATTATTCGTGAGCGTCGACCATGGCGGCGGCTATCGAACCACCTACGGATTCGTCGACCGGATTGCCACGCGGGTCGGTCGCCGGATTCAGGTCGGCTCGCTCGTCGCCCGAGCGGGCGGCCCGTTCCATTTCTCCCTGCGCCATGATGGCCTCTGCCTCGACCCGGCGACCCACTTCAGCCGATTGTCGGTTTCGGTCCGCCTCGTGCCGGTCTCGACCAGTTTGAGCGGTCGGGGTTCACCGATGAGCGGCTCTCGCTGGCTTCGACAGATCTGGCAGATTCCGTCACAACCTGCGGCCCGCAGCGAAACGGCCAGTACACTCGTCGACGGTCCATTTGGGCCCCGGATGCCGCCATACCGGTAGCAACGGAATCACCTCGATCGTGCACACCCGGTCGCTTCGGCGCCCCGCACAGTCGTACAACCGGGAAGAAGGAAAATCATGGCAGTTATCTCCATGAAGCAGTTGTTGGAAGCCGGCGTTCACTTCGGTCATCAGACCCGTCGTTGGAACCCGAAAATGAAGCGGTTCATCCACGGCGAGCGCTCCGGCATCCACATCGTCGATCTCCATCAGACGCTTAACCACCTTGAAAAGTCTTACGTCTTCGTTCGCGATCTTGTCGCCAACGGCGGCACCGTGCTGTTCATCGGCACCAAGAAGCAGGCCCAGGACTCCATCGAGTCTTACGCCGAGCGCTGCAACATGCCCTACATCAACGAGCGTTGGCTTGGCGGCATGCTCACGAACTACCAGACCATCTCGAAGCGCGTGGGCAAGATGAAGGAATACGTGCGCATGCGCGACTCGGGTGAGTTCGAGGCGATGCCTAAGAAGGAAGCACTCCTGATCAGCCGCGAGCTCGTGAAGCTCGAGCGCAACCTCGGCGGTATCCGCGACATGGAGAAGCTGCCCGATGCAATCTTCGTGCTCGACACGAAGAAGGAGCACATCGCCGTCACCGAGGCTCGCAAGATCGGTATTCCAATCGTTGCGGTCGTCGACACCAACTGCGACCCCGATCTCGTCGACTACGCCATTCCCGGCAATGACGACGCGATCCGTGCGGGCCAGCTCATGTGTCGTGTCATCTCTGACGCCGTGCAGGAAGGCCGCTTCATTCGCTCGAAGAAGCAGGAAAAGGCCGGCGAAGCCGGTGCCAAGCGCAACGCCCTCGAAGAGGCTGAGGTTGCTCTCCAGCAGGAACAGGCTCGCGCCGAAGCCGCGGCCGCTGCCGCTGAGCGTGACGCTCGAGTTGCTGCCACCACGGCTGAACCTGCCGAAGAAGCAGCCGCTACTCCTGAAGCCGCTGTCGAAGAGGCCGCTGTAGAAGAGGCCGCTGTAGAAGAGGCCGCTGCACCTGTGGAAGAATCACTCCCGCAGGCTGGCGACGAAGGTACGCCCGAGGCCTGAGCAGGCCCCGGACACCACGTAACACCGCGACACCACACTTCAAAGAAACAACCGGAGAATATCGAGATGTCGATTTCCGCTAAGGACGTCAAAGCCCTGCGCGACGCAACGGGCGCTGGAATGATGGACGCCAAGAAGGCACTCACCGAGTGCGATGGCGACATGGAAGCAGCCACCCAGCTCCTGCGTGAGAAGGGTCTTGCTAAGGCCGCCGCTCGTGGCGACCGTGAGAACAACGAGGGCACCATTGCCCTTGCCTCGAATGGCAGCAGTGCCGCACTCGTGCAGATCAAGACGGAGACCGACTTTTCGGCGAAGAACGAGGCCGTGACCGGTCTTGCGCAAACGCTCGCCGATGCGGTTCTCGCCGATGGCCCGACTGCAATCGAAGCCCTCACTAGCCAGATTGAGGACTTGCAGGTCACGATCAAAGAGAACATCGCGGTCGGTGCGGTTGAGCGCATCGAGCCGGCCGACGGTTCGACCATCGACACCTACCTTCATGTCCAGGACGGACGCGGCGTCAACGCCGTTGTCGTCGAAGGCCGCGGCGTGAGCGCGGAAGACCTCCATCAGGTGGCCCTCCACATAGCGTTTGCGAAGCCCACCTACCTCAGCGCCGACGAGGTGCCCGAGGAGGAGGCCACCAAGGAGCGTGCGTCGCTCCTCGAGATCACCAAGGCCGAAGGGAAACCCGAACAAGCCTGGGACAAGATCGTCGACGGTCGTATGCGCGGCTGGCTCGGCGATCGGGTGCTGCTCGAACAGGGCCTCCACGGCGATAAGACTTCTGTGAAGGACAGCCTCGGCGGCGGCTCGATCACCCGCTACGTGCAGGTCGTGGTCGGGGGCTGATGGTGACCGACGGCGACACTCCCCGAGGAACGCAGGCGGCCCGCTGGAATCGGGTATTGCTCAAACTCTCGGGTGAGGCGTTCGCCGGCTCGCAAGAATATGGCATCGACGGGCCAACGGTTCGCGCCATCGCCGAAGACATTGTTGCGGTGAAGCACGAGTTCGACGTCGACATCGCGGTCGTGGTCGGCGGCGGCAATATCTGGCGCGGCATCAAGGGTGAGGGTGCGGGCATGGACCGTGCCCAGGCCGACTATATGGGCATGTTGGCCACTGTGATGAACGCGCTGGCGCTGCAAGACACGCTCGAGCAGCTCGGACAACCTACCCGCGTGCAAAGCGCGATTCACATGGCGCAGGTCGCGGAGCCCTATATCCGTCGTAAGGCGATCCGCCATCTCGACAAGGATCGCATCGTCATCTTCGGCGGCGGCAACGGCTATCCGTTCTTCACGACCGACACCACCGCCGCTCTTCGGGCGGTGGAGATCGAAGCGGGCGTGGTGCTGAAGGGCACCCACGGCGGTACCGACGGTATTTACACCGCCGACCCCCGCCTCGACCCAAACGCGACCAGACTCGGCCACGTGAGTTATCTCGACGTGCTGAACCGAGGCCTCAAGGTGATGGACGCCACGGCAATCACCCTGTGTATGGACAACGATCTGCCGATCGTTGTCTTCGACCTCATGGGTGAGGGAAACCTGCGGTCCCTGCTCGAAGGTGAAGCGATCGGTACGCTCGTCAACGGCGACAACGCCGAAGGGGAGACCGCCGAGAAGGGGTCATTGTGAGTTCTGAGATGATCGAGCTCGTGCTCGAAGACGCAGCTGAGAAGATGGACGGTTCTGTTCAGCACGCCCGTTCGGAGTTCTCCACCATTCGTACCGGCCGAGCCAGCTCAGCGCTCTTCGAGCGGCTTACGGCTGAGGCGTATGGCGTCGAAATGCGGCTGCAGGAGCTTGCGAGCTTCGGCGTACCCGAGGCTCGGATGCTCATCGTCACTCCGCACGACGTTGCGAACCTCGACGTGATCGAGCGAGCAATCCTCAACTCGAATATGGGCCTGACCCCGTCGAACGACGGTCGAATGATTCGTTTGGCCTTCCCCCCACTCAACGAAGAACGTCGCCGTGAACTCGCCAAAGTGGTGCGTGGCATGGCCGAAGAGGCGAAGCAGCGAGTGAATGCTGTCCGCCGCGGTGCGCGCAAGGATCTTGACGACCATGAGAACGATGGGGGAGTCTCGTCCGACGACATCGCGAGGGCTGGCGCGCAACTCGACGCGTTCAAGGATGCGCGCATCGCAGCAATTGATGCTGCGCAGGTCCAAAAGGAACAGGAGCTGATGGAGGTCTAACCTCTGTCTGCCTGGGAAGGGCGAGACCATGACTGACCACAACGATTCCGACTTCGGAAACGCCGAAACATTTGACGACGACGTTGCGCCGGGCCGCTCGGTCTTCGGCGACGATGATGAGTCGTTCGCCGATGACGATGCCGCCGTTCCACATTGGAGCGAACCGGCCACGGGTGCTGTCCCACAGGTCGGAGGCGCGGCCGCCGATGCCGTCACCTTCGCACCGCCCGACGAGCCGACGCTCGCCGAAGCGGACCTAGCCGCGTGGGCCGATGTTTCCTCGACGCCTCGATGGGCCGATGAAGAAGGCCCGCGACCGCCGGTTGACGAACCCGAGGTTGCCGCCGAGGAAGCCGCGCACGACTTCTTCGAGTTCGACGACATGGCCGCCTCGAAGACGGCCGAGCCGTCACTCGGAGCGGCCCTCAACGCCACCAGCGGTACTTCCGGCGACGATCAGCGCGATCTGCCAGCCGCGATCATCGTTGGTGTTGGTCTGGCCGCGCTGATCCTTGCGGCAATGAGCTTTGGCCCCGCGGCGGCGCTCGCCGTGGTCACCGTTCTGCTCGGTCTCGCCGCCGTCGAATTCTTCAATGCTGTGCGCGTGGCCGGGCACCAGCCCGCGGTTCTGCTCGGGTTGGCTGCGTCGGTCACGATGCCCATCGCCGTCTACTGGCGAGGTGAGCAGGCGATCGTCATGATTCTGGTGCTGGCGCTGATCTTCGGGTCGGTCTGGTACCTCACTGGGGTTGGCAACGAGTCTCCAGTTCGCGGCCTCGGCACGACCCTGCTGGGAATCATCCATATCGGCGTCCTCGGTTCGTTCGCCGCCCTCATGCTCAGCATGAACGTTGGTGGCGTCGATGTTGGCACCGGATTGCTCACGGCCGCGGTGCTCGTCACGGTTGGTTACGATGTCGGTGCCCTCGCGATTGGCAAGGTGATGGGGCGCACGCCGCTCTCGCTGGCAAGCCCCAACAAGACGATGGAAGGCCTCGTCGGCGGTATGGCTGTAGCGGTTGCCGCCGGCGTCATTATCGGGCTCCAAGGTCCCTCGCCGTTCGGTGAGAGCGCATGGGGCGGCGGCTTCGGTCCCGGCCTCCTGATCGGCATCGCTGCCGCGCTTGCGGCGCCTATTGGAGATCTCGCCGAGTCGCAGATCAAGCGGGACCTCGGTATCAAGGACATGGGTTCGATCTTGCCCGGCCATGGTGGTCTTCTCGACCGATTTGATGGTCTGCTCTTCGTCTTGCCGGTCACGTACTACGTGGCTCGTCTGCTCGACGTTGGCATCCCGGGCTGACGCGACACCGTCCACCCGGGGGCGGGCGGTAGCGTCGCCCCCATGACTATCTCGGTTGCCGTGCTCGGCTCGTCCGGTTCGATCGGCACCCAGACGCTCGACATCGTGCGGTCCGAACCAGACCGGTACCGAGTGGCCGCGCTTGGTGTCGCCCGATCGGTCGACACCGTTATTGCCCAGGCCGAAGAGTTCCACCCCGACGTTGTCGCGGTGGCCGACGAGGCACAGGCCGCAGCGATCGGCGACCGGCTTCCCGCTGGTACTGAGTTGCTCGTCGGCGACCGGGCAATGGCCGAGGCTGCAACATCGGCCGACGTGATTATCAACGGTGTCGTCGGATTCGCGGGCCTCTCGGTCACCCTCGCCGCGCTCGAGGCGGACAAGCGGCTCGGGCTGGCCAACAAGGAGTCGCTTATCGCGGCCGGTCCAGTCGTCCAGCGCGTCTGGAAAGCCTCGGCGGGTGATCTGATCCCGGTCGACAGCGAACACTGTGCCGTACACCAATGCCTCCGGGCGAACGAGGTGACTGACAAGGTCACACCGGTGGATCGAGTGCACGAAATCGTGCTCACGGCCAGCGGAGGTCCCTTTCGTGGGCGCAGTCGCGGCGATCTGGAAGCGGTCACGATCGAGAATGCGCTCGCTCACCCCACGTGGTCGATGGGGCCGAAGATCACGATCGACTCCAGCACGCTGATGAACAAAGGACTTGAGGTCATCGAGGCCCACGAACTGTTCGGGGTGAGCTACGACCAAATCAACGTGGTGGTTCATCCGCAATCCGTGATCCACTCGATGGTCAGCTATACCGATGGCGCAACGATCGCCCAGCTTTCGATGCCCGATATGCGTTTGTGTATTGGCTACGCGTTGGCCTTTCCTGACCGATTGGAAGTGCCGTACGGCGCAATCGATTGGAGTGAGATGTCGCGACTCGACTTCCAACGCCCAGATCTCGAAGCCTTCCCGTGTCTTCGCCTCGCCTATGAAGCAGGTCGAGCGGGTGAAACCGCGCCGGCGTGGCTCAGCGCGGCGAACGAGGTCGCAGTGGAGGAGTTCCTCAAGGGGCGAATCCGTTGGGTCGACATCTCCGACGTTCTTGAAGAGGCATTGCAGAGGTGGCCGGGAACAACGGCCACCGATGTTGATGTTGTCCTCGATACCGACAGCGCTGCTCGCCGCATGGCCGCGAACCTCATCGACAAACGGGTACACGCATGACTATGAACACTGGCCCGAAGGCCGAAGAGCTCGAGGAACGGCCCAACGACTGGACCGGCCTTATTCTGCTGATCGGCGCCATCGTCGCGCTTGGTGTGTTCGCGAGCTGGAGCTGGGCGTTCATCGTCGTGGCGATCATTTTCATGATCTTCATGCACGAGATGGGACACTTCCTCACGGCCAAGTTGACGGGCATGAAAGTCACCGAGTTTTTCATCGGGTTCGGTCCGCGTATCTGGTCGTTCCATAAGGGCGACACCGAATACGGCGTGAAGTTGATCCCGGCCGGCGCGTACGTGCGCATCATTGGAATGAACAACCTCGACCCCGTCGAGCCCGGTGAGGAGAACCGGGCCTATCGGGTGAAATCGTTCCCGCGGAAGCTCCTTGTTGTCACGGCGGGATCGCTCATGCACTTCGCGATGGCGTTGATCCTGATCTTCATGTTCCTCGTGTGGCAGGGCGTTCCGGCCGCCAACGGTGCCTGGGCGGTGTCCAGCGTGAGCGAGTCCAGCGCCGCGGGTGAACTCGGCATTGAGGTCGGCGACGAGATTGTCTCCATCGATGGAATCGAGGTGGATTCCTGGGCAGAGTTCGGCGAGGTTGTGCAGGGTCGCGGCGACGCCGACGTTGAGGTCGTGTATCGCCGTGGCGGTCAGACCCTCGCGGGCAATGTCGTGATCGGCGCCCGTCTGAGCGCTGCAGGCGCGGCCACGTTCCATGGCCTCGAAGAGAACGACCGCATCCTGCAGGTCGATGGCGTGGATGTCTTTAGCTACAACGACATCGTTGCGGTTGTCGGCGGCCGTGTCGGCGAGCCACTACCAATCGTCTTCGACCCGGCTCGCGGGTTGGAGATTCAAGTGATCGACAACGCGGTGGTTGAGGAGTTGTTGCCGGCAAATCAGGCGACCATCGGCTTCTTTGGTGTCTCTCGCGAATCTGCCCGAGACAACGTCGGTCTGTTGGCGGCAGTTCCCCGCAGCATCGGCGACTTCGGCAGCTATTTCAGCGCCGTCACCACCGGCATGTGGGACACCTTTACCGGTGGCGCGTTGCCGAACTTCGTAAGCGACACCCTGTCTGGTGACGTCGACACCGTCCATGACGACATCACGTCGAGGGATGCCGGTGAGCGCGAGGTCGCGAGCCGAGCGCTCAATGAGGGCAATCCTGACGAGCAACGAATCGTCTCGATCTACGGGGCGGCCCGATTCGGAAGTCAGATCACCGAAGACGGACTCGACCGCGTGCTGCTGTTCATGGCTGGCCTCAACATCTCGGTCGGATTCTTGAACCTGTTGCCGTTCCCGCCGCTCGACGGCGGCCATGTCGTCATCGCGAGCTACGAGCGACTACGCAGCTTCGGCGGGCGCCGACACGAGGTCGACTACAACAAGGTCCTGCCCTTCACGTACGCCATCTTCGTACTGTTGACCGGGTTCGGCCTGCTCGCTATCTTCCGAGATATCATCGACCCCATCAACATCGGCTAACCGTCAGTTCGCAAGTGCGGGGGGATTGGGGCGATAGGTTGACGCTGTGGAGTTCACACAGAGCTTTCCCCGACGTCCCACCAAGCAAATCATGGTTGGCGATGTGCCGGTCGGTGGGGGAGCACCCATCACCGTGCAGTCGATGACAATCACGAAGACCGCCGATCATGAGGCGACGCTTCAGCAGATCTATGCACTGGCCGCGGCGGGTGCCGACATCGTGCGCTGCACGTGCAACGAACCCGAGGCGGCCGAGGGCCTGGCCCGCATCGTGCCGCGGTCGCCGGTCCCGATCGTGGCCGACATCCATCACCAGTACCGCCGAGCGCTCGAGGCCCTCGAAGCCGGGGTGCATTGCCTGCGTCTGAACCCTGGCAATATCAAGAACCCGGAGCACATCAAGGCCGTTGCTCGCGAGGCCAAAGATCGAAACGTGCCGATTCGAATCGGTGTCAACGGTGGGTCGCTTCATCCGGACCTTTACAAGAAGTACGGCGGCAAGGTCACCCCCGAGGCGATGGTCGAGTCGGCGCTTCAAGAGATTTCCTACTTCGACGAGGTCGGCTTCGACCTGATCAAAATCTCGGTGAAGGCATCGAGTGTGCCGCTGATGATCGAGGCTTACCGTCAGCTCGCCGAGGTCACCGACTACCCGCTGCACCTCGGAGTGACCGAAGCCGGCCCTCCGCCGATCGGCACCCTCAAAGCCACGGCCGGTATGGCAACACTGCTCGCCGAGGGGATTGGCGACACCATTCGTTATTCGCTCACCGCTGACCCGGTTGAAGAGGCGAAGGCCGGCCGGCAACTACTTGAGACCCTTGGCTTGCGAGAACGCAAGAACATTGATCTGATCGCCTGCCCGAGCTGTGGTCGGGCCGAGGTTGATGTGGTCACGATTGCGAACGACGCGATGGCTGCTTTCGGCGAACGGGAGATCCCTCTGCAGGTTGCTGTGATGGGCTGCGTCGTAAACGGTCCGGGCGAAGCACGAGATGCCGATCTTGGAATCGCGGCGGGCAACAAGCGTGGCCACCTGTTCGTCAAGGGCCAGAACGTCATGGTCGTGCCGGAAGACGAGATGGTCGACACGCTCGTCGAGTGGGCCGAGTTCATTCACGAACACGGTGCGGAGGCCGCGCTGGAGAAGGCGAGGTCCACCAAGGACGCCGCCAAGCGGGCGGCCGACGAAGATCGTGACCGTAATCTCGGAGAAAAGGGCGAAGACGCCAATGACTCCGAGTCGATCATCACTGAAATTCGTCGCAAGTCCTAAGGGCTGAACATGGCGACGGTTCGGGTCGACCGTCATCAAGCTCGAGAGCGCGGACTCCCGCTGGTCTCAGTGCGAAGCGGCGCCCCGGCTGATGGTTTCGTGAAAGCCGGCCGACCGCCATACGTGATCCAGGTACCGCTGACCCAAGACGAGTTCGACATGGCGCGGTCGCTCGAATCCCGGCGCCGAACGGCGATCTGGGGTGGTGTCGCCTGTGCGGCCGTCGGTGTATCGATGTCTCGATTCCCCGTCTTGTTGCCGCTCGGTCTTCTGATTGGGTTGCTCTCGGCAGGGCTATGGGGAGTGATTTGGCTGCAGTTGCGCCGTTTGCTGCCTGTGGTTGAGGCTGGCCCCGGTTCCGCCGAGTTCACGCTGAGCGGCGTCCACAAGGACTTCGCAGCGGCGGTTGCCGAAGTGCCCGACTGAGGACCAGACGATTTTGCTACAGTGAGGGCTGCGTTTCGGTAGTCCGTTTGGATGAGGCGTGGCCCTAGGCCACGCCTTTCTCGATTCGCAACAAGTTTCCGCATCATCTATATCGATCTGAAAGAGGTGTTTCGTCATGGCCATCATCGACCGTGTTCGTGAACTCGTTCTTCCGATTGTTGAGGGTGAGTCCGTGGAGCTCTACGACATTGAGCAGAGCGGTGCCGTGCTTCGCATCTCGGTCGATCATCCTGACGGGATCAGCATCGACGTGATTAAGCGGATCAGCCGCAGCGTGAGCCGCCTCTTCGACGAGCTCGATCCAATTCCCGGCCGCTATACGCTGGAAGTGTCGAGCCCCGGTCTCGAGCGGCAACTGCGTACCCCCGATCACTTTCATCGCGCAATCGGCAGCGATGTGAAGATCAAGACCCGCCCTGACTATGCGGGCGAACGTCGAATCCAAGGCCCCTTAGTGGCCGCCGACGACGGTGGTTTCGAGATCACTGTCGAGGGCGAGAGCCGTCGGCTGTCCTACGACGACGTTATTAAGGCGCGCACAGTCTTCGAGTGGGGCCCCACTCCAAAGCCCGGCGGACCGAAAAAGAACGATTCATCCACGACCCCAGAGAAAAAGGCTCCAACCTCATGAACACCGAGATGATGGAAGCCCTCCAGGCGCTTGCCGCCGAGCGAGGAATTTCGGTTGACGCGCTGTTTGCAGCGCTCGCCGACGCATTGGAGTCCGCCTATAAGCGGATGCCCGACGCGTACGAGTACGCATGGGTGACGATCAACCCCGACACCATGGAATTCCAGGTGTTCGCGCAGGAACTCGACGAAGAAGGCGAGCCGGTCGGCGAAGAGTTCGACGTCACTCCTGACGACTTCGGACGTATCGCCGCTCAGACCGCCCGTCAGGTGATGACGCAGCGCATTCGTGAAGCCGAACGTGAGCTGAAGTACGAAGAGTACGCGGGCCGTGAGGGCGACATCGTCACCGGCATGATTCAGCAGACCGACGCTCGCTACACCCTGCTCGACCTTGGTCGTGTGGAAGCGCTCTTGCCACAAGCCGAACAGGTGCCCTACGAGCGCCCCGACTCGAATGTGCGCATCAAGGCTTACATCGTCGAGGTGCGCAAGACGGCCAAGGGTCCGCAGATCGTCGTGAGCCGAACCCACCCGGGTCTGGTAAAGCGTCTCTTTGAGCTCGAAGTTCCTGAAATTGCCGACGGCGTCGTCGAGATCAAGGCGTGTGCGCGCGAACCCGGACACCGCACCAAGATCGCCGTCTTCTCGAACGACCCGAATGTTGACCCTGTCGGCGCGTGCGTCGGTGCCCGAGGCGCCCGAGTGCGTCAGGTCGTCACCGAGTTGCGTGGCGAAAAGATCGACATCGTGCCGTTCTCCGAGGACCTCAACGAGTTCGTCATGAAGGCGTTATCGCCCGCAAAGGTCACCGAGGTCCGTCCCGATCCGGAGACTGGCGACTGTGATGTCATCGTGCCTGACTTCCAGCTGTCGCTTGCGATAGGTAAGGAAGGGCAGAACGCTCGCTTGGCTTCGCGTCTGACCGGTTGGGGCATCAACATCAAGTCCGAAACTCAGCTTGCTGAGGAAGAGGCCTATGGCGATGTTGAGTGGGCCGAGGGCGAATGGGTCACCAACGCCGAGACCGGTGAGCAGGTCTGGCAGCCCGCGGATGGTGGGGAAGCCGTATCGGCGACGGACTGGGCCGTGGCGGTCGACGAAAACGAAAGCGCCGAAGACACCCCCGCCACCGAAGACGCTCCCGCCGAAGCTGCTGAGGATGCCGTTGAAGCTGAAGCCGCGGAACCGGAAGCCCCGGAAGTTGTCGCCGACGATGCCGCCGGAGCCGAGGCTCCGGAAGAGGAGCCCGAGGCGGCTACCGCCGAGGAGAGCGCACCGACCGACGCGGTCCCGGCGGATGCCGGCGCAGATAACGAAGTTACCGATTCCTAGTTCTCCGATTCGGACGTGTGTGGGGTGTCGGCAGGCGTTGCCTGCTGATCAACTCGTGCGCGTCCGAGCGGTCGCTGGGGCGTTGGAGACCGGTTCTGGATCAGGCCGAGGGGCTTGGGTTGGGCCGTCTCGTGCGTGCCTCGATTTGGCCACGCAGCGTCAGGGTTTGCGTCGAGGCTTACGAGCCGAGGCGAACGCTGAAGAGATCGCTAGGCTCGTTGAGTCGTGGCCGACAGAATCGCTCGTGTGTCCGCACGTGAGTAACTGAAGCCGTGATCGGCGGGGCAGAGTCCTCGCCGTTCGAATATCACCAAGGACTTTCGCCAGAACGTGCCATCCAACATTCGCGTCTACGAGCTCGCCAGAGAGCTCGGTCTCACCAATGCAGAGACACTCGAACTCTCAGAAGGCCTCGGTATCGGGGTCAAGAGCCACTCATCGAGCATCGTTGACGCGCAAGCTGACCGCGTTCGCCGTAAGGCGGAGCGCGAGGGCCTGATCCGCGCCGAACAACCGCCGGAGCCGGAAAAGCCGAAGAAGGCAGCTAAGAAGGTAGCTAAGAAGACAGCTAAGAAGTCGGCGAAGAAGTCGGCGAAGACGGCCGCTTCAAGTGCTGACGACGAGCCTGACATCGAGGTCGACGAGCCTGCCGTAGTCGTAGAGGCTGAAGCGCCGGTCGAGGCTGCAGAGCCGCCGGCACCCATCGTGGCTGAGGCGCCCGCACCGACGCCCGAACCGGTCGTCGACGCGCCGGCCGAACCGGTCGAGGTTGCCGCTGAGGCGCCCGTCGTGGCGGAAGAACCGCCTCCGGCTCCCGCCGCCCCTGCCCGCGTGATTTCTTCGAGCGGCAGTGCTGCGCCGCCGAAGCGCACGACTGAGGAACCGCCTGTTCCCGCCGCTGCTGCGGTCGTCAAGAAGGTCGTCAAGAAGGTCGTCAAGAAGGTCGTCAAGAAGGTCGCGATCAACCCCAACGTGAAGCCGGGCGATGCGCCCACTTCCACCTCTGGTAAGCCGATTCCGCCTCCGCCGCGGTCGGCAACAGGTCGAGCAATTCCGCCGCCGCCAGGTGGGCGTGGTCCTGCTGCGCGCCCCGCGGGTGGCCCTCCGGGTCGCAGCGGTGGTGGTGGCCCAATGCCGGGCGGTCGTCGTCCGAGCGGTGGTCCGCGAGAACAAGTTCCTGGCGCCGGTGGACCTCCTAGTGGCCGTGGTGGTCCCGGTGGTGGACCTGGTGGCGGCCGTCCTGGTGGCGGACCTAACCAGGGTCGTCGCCCACCGCGTCGCAAGGGTCGTCGTCGTCGTAGTCGTGACGAGCTCCAGCCAATGGATGCTCCGTCCTATACGCCAGCCGACGCCCCAGTTCCCGCGGGCGAGATTGTTGTCGAGCGCGCCTCGACTCCGCTCGATCTCGGTCCCAAGATGAACCGTACGGCTGCTGATGTGGTCCGCTTCATGATGGAAGCGGGCGAGATGGTTACGGCTACTCAGTCGTTGTCCGACGAAATGATCGAGCTGTTTGCCGACGACATCGGGGCGGAGATTCGCCTCGTTGACCCGGGTGAAGAACAAGAAGTCGAGCTGCAGAAGCTACTCGAGGTTGATGCCGACGCCGATGTTGACTCGCCCTTGCGCCCGCCGGTTATCACCGTGATGGGCCATGTCGACCACGGCAAGACCTTGCTTCTCGATCGTATTCGCGACGCCAACGTTGTTGAGGGTGAAGCCGGTGGCATCACCCAGCACATTGGTGCGTATCAGGTCGACCGCGCCGGTCAGATGATCACCTTCATTGATACGCCCGGTCACGAGGCGTTTACCGCCATGCGTGCCCGTGGTGCTGGCGCGACTGACATTGTCATCTTGATGGTGGCGGCCGACGACGGTGTGATGCCGCAGACCATTGAGGCGATCAACCATGCCAAGGCGGCCGGTGTGCCGATCGTGGTCGCGGTCAACAAGATCGACCGCGAAAACGCAGACGTGCAGAAGGCGATTGCTGGCGTTGCCGAGCATGGTCTTGTGCCCGAAGCCTGGGGTGGCGAGACCATCTTCCAGGAAGTCTCTGCTCTCAAGAACATCGGTGTCGACGAACTGCTAGATCAGCTCCTGCTGGTCGCGGAGGTCGAGGACCTTCGTTCCGACCCGACGGGCCGTGCCTCCGGCACCGTGCTCGAAGCAAATCTCGACATCGGTCGTGGCCCCGTGGCCACGATTCTTGTCCAGCAAGGCACGCTGAGGGTCGGTGACCCGATGGTCGCGGGTGCGGCCTGGGGCCGTGTCCGCGCCCTCATCAACGACCGCGGCGAAAACGTGAAGGAAGCAGGCCCCTCCACTCCGGTACAGGTGCTTGGTCTGAGCGAAGTTGCCGTCGCCGGCGACGATTTCGTGATCGCGCCTAGCGAAAAGGTCGCCTCCCGGGTGGCCGACACTCGTGAGCACTGGCAGCGTCAGTCGAGCCTCGGCCGTGAAGCGCACGCCCTGTCGGGCGGCGCCAAGCTGGAAGACATCTTCGAGCAGATCAAGCGAGGCGAGGCCGCCACGCTCAACCTGGTCGTCAAGGCCGATGTGAACGGTTCGCTCGAAGCGGTCACTGAGTCGCTACGCAAGCTCGAACGTGACGAAGTGAAGATTGGCTTTGTTCATCGTGGCGTGGGCGGCATCACCGAAAACGACATCCAATTGGCGGCGGCGTCTAACGCCTCAATCATCGGCTTCAACGTTCGCCCCGAACGTAAGGCCCGTGATCTGGCCGAGCTCGAAGACGTCGAGATCCGCACCTACGAGATCATCTATAAGCTGCTCGAAGACATCGAAGCAGCGATGGTGGGCTTGTTGGCACCGGCGTTCGAAGAAGTGGTCACCGGCGATGCCGAAGTTCGAGAGATCTTCAGCGTTCCCCGGATCGGTCGCATCGCTGGTTGTTACGTCACGAACGGCGTCATCACCCGTAACTCCCAGGTTCGGTTCCTTCGTCAGGGCACGGTCATTTGGAAGGGCACCGTCCAGTCGCTCCGGCGCTTCAAGGACGACGCCACCGAGGTGGCCGCTGGTTACGAATGCGGTATTGGTCTCTCCGACTTCCAGGATTTGAAGGAAGGCGACGTGATCGAGACGTTCGAACAGCGAGAGATCGCCCGCACACTCGATAGCTGAGTTATGGCCAAGGGAAACCAGGGCTCTCGTCGCCCCAATCCGGCCACCGCGAACCGCACAGCGCGTATTGGCGAACTTGTTCGTCGCATTATTGCTGAAGAAATGGATCTCATCGACGACGACCGTCTGATGATGGCATCGATCACGAGTGTCAATGTCGATCGTGATCTATACAAGGCAGTGATCTGGTTCACCACGCTCAACGCCGAAGACGACCCCGATATCGACGAAGCGTTCGATGAATATCGCGGCCGCCTCCGGCGCGCGGTGAGTAGCCAGGCGCGCCTGCGCAAGACCCCGTTGCTCGAGTTCAAGGCCGACGAGACGCTGCGTTCGGCGGAACGAATCGAGACACTCTTGCGGAATGATCATCGTCCGCCCGTGCCCGACCTCGATGTCGAAGACGGCTGATCTCGGACCCCACGGGGTCGCGGTCGTCGACAAGCCCGCGGGCTGGACCAGCCACGATGTGGTGGCCAAGAGTCGCGGCGTGCTGGGCACCCGCAAGGTGGGCCATAGCGGGACACTCGACCCCGATGCCACGGGCATCCTGGTGCTTGGTGTGGGCAAGGCCACTCGCTTGTTGCGCTTCCTCACTGAGTTACCGAAGTCGTATGTCGGTGAAATTGTGCTTGGCGTCGAAACTTCGACACTAGATGCGGCGGGAGAGGTCACTGCGACCCACGACATGTCGGCCGTCACCGAGGATCAGGTTCGAGCGGCCGTCCTGCCGCTAACGGGGGCGATTGAGCAGATTCCGCCCATGGTGTCGGCCGTCAAGATTGGCGGAAAGCGGTTGCACGAGTTGGCTCGTCAGGGCATTGAGATCGATCGTCCGCCTCGCCCGGTCACGGTGTATCGCTATGAGGTCGAGCCCGTCGCTGGCGAGCCTGGCGTGTGGCGCTGCGAAGTCGACTGCTCTTCGGGCACCTATATCCGCACTCTGGCGGCTGATCTTGGCACTGCACTCGGCGGCGGTGGTCATCTGCGGTCGCTTCGTCGTACGGCGGTTGGCGGGTTCACACTCGACGACGCGGGCACGATTGAGGCCCCGGTATTGCGGCCGATTTCTGATGCGGTTCGGCATCTCGACCATGTGGTGGCCGACGCAGAGATGGCGGTCGACATCGGCCACGGCAAACTGCTCGACCTTGACCGACTGGGTGTTGGCGACGCGCCCGGACCTTGGGCGATGCTCGACGAAGCGGGCGAACTGCTGGCGGTCTACCAAGCGCACAAGGGTGCAACGAAACCTGCGGTCGTCATACCCCGCTGAGCAGGCCCGCCGATAGCGTTCGTGGAATGGAAATTCTCCTTGATCGTCAAGACCAGCTGCCGGAGACGGTCGAAGTGGCGTCCACGATTGGCGTGTTCGATGGTGTTCACCTCGGCCATCAAGAGGTGTTCCGTCAGGTCCGTTCCGCCGCCGACCGGCTTGGCGTCGCCTCTGCTGTGGTGACCTTCGACGGTCATCCTGCCCATGTCGTTCGGCCTGAGAACGCGCCATTGCTCCTCACGACGCTCGATCAGAAACTCGAACTCATCGAAGCCGAAGGGATCGACTACACCTATGTGATTCACTTCGACGAGGAGCGCGCCGCGACGCATCCAGAGGTATTCGTCGAGCAGGTCTTCATCAACGCCATCCATGCCCGCGCGATCGTTGTTGGCGAGGACTTCCACTTCGGCAAGGGCCGGAGTGGAAATGTCGAGGGTCTTCGTGAGCTCGGCAAAGTGTGGAACTTCGAGGTGCGTGCCCTTGAACTCATTCGCCACAGCGAAGAGGCACGCGAGCCGGTGTCGTCCACGAAGATCAGACGGGCCCTTGCCGGCGGCGACGTCGCTCGTGCGGAGGAAATGCTCGGTCGGCCTTACACCGTCTGCGGTGTCGTCGAATATGGCGATCAGCGCGGGAGCGGCATCGGGTTTCCTACAGCAAATATTCCCGTGCCGAAGGTCATGGCCTGGCCCGCCGATGCGGTGTATGCCGGCTGGTGCCAGTTGGCCGACGGATCAGTTCACATGTGTGCCATCAATATCGGACGCCGGCCCACGTTCTACGAACATGCCGAGCAGTCCTTGCTCGAGGTGCACCTCATCGATTTCGACGGCGATCTCTACGGCGAGCAGCTCGAGGTCTCGTTTGTCGAGTTCCTCCGCAGCGAACGAAAGTTCGAGGGAATCGACCAGCTCGTGGCGCAGCTCCAGAACGACGTCGCAGACGCTCGT
>Ga0115000_10001471_pt1 | contig 20889 bp, 19 predicted proteins | sample ArcticOcean_MG_C_6_FD_89690 | JGI IMG/M metagenome (GOLD analysis project Ga0115000, IMG submission 89690) | Marine microbial communities from western Arctic Ocean - ArcticOcean_MG_CB8_128 | ecosystem: Environmental > Aquatic > Marine > Oceanic | place: Arctic Ocean: Canada Basin | collected... | reverse complement strand
CGATCAAGACACTGAATGGCTACCACACCCCAACCCACAGATGTCGTCAAAGCCCAAAAAGCGCCAGAAGTCGGCCCAGCCGGTTGCAGCTGCTCTGGATGCTAAGCTTATTGCAGCTGCTCTGGATGCTGAGCTTATTGGACCTGATACCGATGATGAAGAGGCTAAAGATCAACGCGTGACCCCACCCGAGCCTAAACAAGAGCCTGGCATTGATTTTGATGCGGCATCAAAGGCATGGAGAGCGAACAAAACCCCGATGGGAGATGGCAGCTACAAGTATCGACAAGAAGAGACTTTGCCGGAAGCAACATTTGCCGTCGGCGACCGTGTGTCGGCGTTGTTCCCAGACCCTGACCAGCCGCCATCAACACCGTCGGGGCGCCGGTTTCCGGCTCTGATCATTGGCGATGAGGGCAGCCATGTTGTGGTTCGCTACGACGATGGTGATAAAGCGCGCATTCCGTCTTCCTGGGCTAAACGTCAGGCCTATGGTCGCAGGGTTGATCGGGAGGTGGCTATTGCCGACACTAGATTGCGCAAGCGAACAAGCCCCGTCACCAGTTTGCGAGAGCACAAGCGGCCTCGGGTCAACGACGAGGCCGAGTCGACAACAATAACCGAAGTCGATGGGTTTACCTTTACGGCATCCAACGCACCACTCGTTTCGGCACCGAAAGCAGCACCGAAAGCAGCACCGAAAGCAGCACCGAAGGCGGCACCGAAGGCGGCACCGAAAGCAGCACCGAAAGCAGCAGCAAAGGCAGCAGCACTAAAAGCAGCACCGAAGGCAGCAGCACCACCAAGGGCTGCAGCACCAAAGGCAGCACCGAAGGCAGCAGCACCGAAGGCAGCAGCGTGTTGTGGGCTGCTAAAGGGGGCCACCTCACTGGCCACCGGCAGGCAGTGCAAGAACAAGGCAAAACCCAAAAGCAAAGTCAAAGTCGAGCAGAGGGGAGATGGTTTATGGATTGAATGTCAAACTCGGAACTTAATCTTGAAAGGATCCCAGCACCGGCACACGGACGGGTCGTTCTACTCGCACCGATGCCGGCTTCACGGGAAATTCAACCCAACCCTAGCCCAACCGGAAGCGGAATTGACAGTTGCCGCAACCATGCCTGACACGTCTGGCTGGGTGTGGCAAAATAACGGCAAGAACGGGCATTGGGAATCCTCGACAGGCGCAAAGTACGCTGGTGGTTTCAAAGATGGCAAGCAGGAGGGCCACGGCACGTTAACGACTGCCACCGGCAAGTTCGTCGGCACCTTCAAAAACGGCAAACTGGATTGTGGGGTTATGACAACTACTTTAGGCACCACGTACACTGGTCAGTTCAAAGACAACAAGTACGATGGGTGCGGAACAATGGAGAGTACCAAAGGCACGCTTGTTGGCACTTTTAAACACGGCATGGTTGTGGGTTGTGGCACTTTAACTACTGCTAATGGCAACAAGTTTGTCGGCGAATTTAAGCAAAGTAAGCTCGACGGCCAGGTAGCAGCAACGTATGCCAACGGAAATCAGTACACTGGTACTTTTAAGAACAACGTGCCCAATGGGGCAGGCCAGATGGTGTTTGCTGGCGGTAGTCGGTACGTTGGCGGCTTCAAAGATGGCCGTGCTGAAGGAGATGGTACGCTCGTTACACCCGCAACTGGCGACACGTACACCGGCGCATTTAAGGATGGCAAGCGGGACGGGCAAGGGACATTCACGTGGGGGGCCAGCGGCAAATCCTACAGTGGTGCCTTCAAGCAAGACAAGATTGTTCACACGGCGGTTCCGCATGTACCGCCACCGGAAATGCCTGGCGGTTCTTTGGCTGAAGCTGCAGTAAAAGGTGGACATCCGGAAGCCGCGCGACTGGCCAAAGCTACCCCTGTAGCCACAGCAAAAGCTAGCAAGCAAAAGGCCGAAGCACCAATCGAGGAGCGCGTGAACCGACCCAAGCATGACGCAAGCGGTAGCCACGAGTGTCCGTACTGCATGGAAACTGTACACAGCGACCCTTCGTTACAGTGGGAAAGTGGTGCATGCGGCCACATGATGTGCTCCGCCTGTGTGACAGCCTGTGCTAAAAGATACAAGGGCAAGTGCCCTGTGTGCTCCAAGCCGTTATCAGACGTCCGCCGGGTGTACTTCTAGTACCTGAGGCGGTCGTCGATGTACGTGATGAGTGGCTCGGTGAGGCTGTCTTTGTAGTGTTCTGGAATCATTTGCTGTTTTAGCAAGGTTATATCACCTTCCAGGTTGTCTAGACGCTGATAGAGTTCGTGCATTCCTACCTTTCCACTTTCCTTTTTGGATTTAGAGAAAGTCAATCCCATCCTTTTTGTGTATGTATGATATAAATGAAGAAACCCAAGGCAATGTCCAAACCCAAGGCAAAGTCCACATGCAAGCGGCAACAATCCGCCACCCCTACATCGCAATCCATCCTAGACACGCGCACCTGCGCCGTAGCAGCATGCAGCGCCATGACGTCGCGTGGGCAGCTATGCGCCGAGCACTACGCCATGGATCTAAATCCACCATGGCGAATTGTTGGGAGCGATGGGAAAATTAAAGACAAAAAGTGGGAGGAATGTGTCCCAACAGACGTCAGTGACCTACAGATAGGGAAAAGCCTGAAGCTAGACACGTTTATTCGCAAACAGTGCGAGTGGCTAGCAAAGCACCCAGCGCGGAGCGGCGTCGTTGCTGCAGGCCAGCTTGCTGTTCAGCGCTCTCAAAACAAAATGGCAGGGTTCGGTCTGTTTACAACAGGCCCCATGTATGCCGGCGAAGTAATTGCCGAGTACACTGGCACCAAACAATCCAAAACCGAGTATAATAAAACGTATCCCGGCGACGACACCACGCGCGACTACGCGCTCACGTGCGCGTTGTCCGTCGTCGACGCCTCGGTAACAACAGCCACCATTGCTCGCTTTGTAAACACAAGCCGGCAAGTTAAGGCTAACGATGGAAACTCCTACCGAACAAAGGCGAGGAATAACTGTACTTTTTACGAGCTCGACGGCCGCTTATTCCTTCTTACCGACCAGCGCAGTCTCGAAGTCGCTGCAACGAGTAGAAGGACTAGATTATATCGGGCAATTCCGGCCGATGCCGAGCTGTACGTGTCGTATGGTACTCGGTACTGGGGCAAGCTCGTCGCGCCAGACGTTAAGACTCTAGATTTAAAGTACTGGATCAAGGTCCCTCATCGGCCAAAAAAAATCTGTATTGAACACAATTGCACACGTAAGGCGCATACACGCAAAAGATGTGAGACGTGCAATAAGGCACTGCAGGCTCAGAGCGTAAGCAAATCAGGTAAAAGACCTTTACCCCACACTCCTCCAAAACCTGCCCCCAAGCGAAAGTCGGCCCGCCGGCGCTCGTCACGACGGCAGTCGGCCCGCCGGCAGTCGTCACGACGGCGCGGGCCGTGACGGCGTGAACTTGTACTCCGGATACAACTGGCGGTGCCGTGCCGCTTCAGCCTTTTGCAGCTGTGCATACCTGGCTCGCTCGAAAGCTGGGGCTTGCTTCCACTGGATGCCCAGAATTGTCGAGATGTGTCGGTTCTGGATTGACCGCACAGCCCAGTCCGAGTCAAGCGCCGCGTCAATCGCGGCCAACGGCACCAGCGTGGCCATGACCCGTCGACGCTCGCCCGCGGTCGACGCAGTTGCAAACTTATCTTTGATAGGCGATCTGCGGCCACGTGCCCAGAGCAAGAACATGTTGGCAGGGCGCGGGGGCTGCCGCTCGGCAGGTGCCGGCGGCCGAGTTATAGGCACGCCTGGCGGGCTGTGTATCATCCGCTCCCGGTCAAGTGATTCCAGAACGGTCACGCTGAACGGGGTGCAGGGCTCTGTGAGGTGCCACATCACGCTTGAAGCTCTTAGTCCAAACAAACTGACTTATTCCAAACAAACCAACAACTGCATTAGAATGATGCTTTTTTTGATAAAGTGGAACTAAAAAAGACATGTCTCGGCGAGAGATTGACAACGTGATGCAACAGCTGGAAGATCACGATCTTGTGGCCCTCGGCCGATACGGAAGCTGGCGAAAACGCGACATGCTAAAGCTATCCGCCGAGATGCCAGTGTTCCGCAGCTTGGACGACGCACGCCTCGTGCTTACGCAAGCGATGCTGTGCCCGCGGCTTGCGGTGTTGATCTTGCGTGGTAGCGTTACCCTCGATAAAATCCCCAGGGCCCAACATAACTTGATTCTCGAGCACATTGCTAATCTCCTCCCACGCAGCCATGTCGTTTGTCTCAATCTAGGCGAGTTTGTAAACATCCCACAGCCCGTGGCGAAAAAGTTGCTGTCGGGCCTTAAGCACAGTTTCGTTGGAAACCTGTTCCTGGAATGGGACACGCAGCCGCAATGGAAGGCGGCCGCTAAGGAAATCTTAAAGGCCAACAAACGTAAGTGGGGCTACCGGATGCAGCTTGCGGATGAGGATGCGTGGAAGCTGCTGGAAAAAGGCTGCAACGCCTGGTTGCAGCCGACGGCGATGGGTCGGCAGTACGCCTTGGCGTACTCTGATGGCGGGCTTGCAGCCAGGGGCAAGCAGAACTACACGGGGTCGTCGGCTCCCGATGACGGCACCCGGCAGTGCAAGCGAGCGTGCAAGAGCAAGCGATGTCGTGGCCTCTCTAAACGCCGACTGCGGTGCTGCCTGTGCACCCGCGACGAATCTGGGCGGTGCCACCACCACCGACGCTGACTTAGTATTCTAGCGCTTAATGCACGAGCGCAGCCGTTCCCGGAGCTCTCCCGCCGAGCCTGTTGTGGGGCAGCCGTTAGTCTTGAGGGCCTCCTTTAGCTCCTTGGTGGTTGCTAGGCCGCGATGCACCGCCCCAGGCTTTCCGGTTTCCAAGTCACGTTGCCTGAGCTCCTGTGCAAACTTGTCCTCGTGCTCTAGCTTGGCCTCTGCAAGCGTCTTGTTCGGGTCACTCGTATACTCGCGTTCGGCTCGTTGCATGTACTTTGCACGCACCTCCTTGGGTGTCTTGCGCCGCTTCACACAGGCGCCGGGGAGATTATCGTGGGGGTTGACAAGTCTGGGGTTCCAATACGCCCCTTTTCCCTTTTGCGTCTTAGCTAGCTTGTTGCACCTTTCCTTTGTCATTCTGCGCTGTTGCGGGGGCGCCACGGGCTGGGGCTCGACTTTAATCTTGGACGGGGTGGCGGACACTTCACTTGCTTTGTTGCAGCTGGCGCCGTCGTCTTCCATCGCTGTCGCAAGGCGCTTGTGCAGATCGAACAGCTTCTTGCCGTTGTTGTTTTGGCAGCCACGATCCTGCAGGGCCTGCTTCAACTCTTTCCGATTGGCTAGTAACCGTACCTGCTCCTTCTTTTGTGTGGCTTCTCGTGCATACTCGGCCATGAGCACCGTCTTAATTTCCCCAATATTTACCCCGGTGTCGCGGTGCAGCTTTTCGGCTTCCGCCGTGTACTGAACGTAGGTGTCGTCTTCGTCGTCGCTGTCGTCAAGGTAAGCCGGGCGTTTTAGCTTGCGCCGTCGGAAACCTGGCCCAAGAAAACGCCGGTTGCCGACGGCGGCGTTGGAGGATTCATCGCTCGATTCATCGCTCAATGAATCGAACGAATCACTCGACGAATCACTCGACGATTCGCTCGCAGGATTAAATGCCTCGTGGCCATCGCCTTTTGGATCAGAACCAGCACCATCATAAGCCTCTGGGTCCTCGTATATGCTTCGGAACTTGGCGACGCTCATGCTCATCAGCTGGCTGATAGTGTCAAGCTTAGTTTCTTTTTTCCCTTTGCTGGCTTTAAGCTCGGATAGTACCTCCTTGTGTGCATAGGCAACATCAACACCGGCATAGCGAAATTTGGCGCATGCGGCGTCGTACGCATCGTCAGATAGCTCCCCGATAAGGCTCTCAATCTCAGGTTTTTCGGATTTATTTGCCGATGCAACTTGCTGATAAAGTGCAATGAGGTGGTCGTCGAGATTTACGTTCTTGTCCTCGATAAAATCCCACAGCGATAGCAGGTTTGCTTTTGCCGCCTGAGTACCGTTTTCGGGATCAAAGCGCACTGCGCCATCGTAGTCGACGTAGGGCACAATGATCTGGTCGTTCAAGTACACCGGCGCCTCATTCTGGTCAGGGGTTTGCCAGATGATTGCCATTAGTGTGTAGACTTCCTTCAAGCTCATTTCTTTCTTGTCGCTTGTCCGTACGAGGGTGGCATCGTCGTCGCCTATTTCAAATTCGCCAGCTAGGTCTGGTCCTGCCTGCATGGCGGTTGCGCTCGCCTCAGACGCAAAGTACTCGGTGTCGGCGTCAATGGTGTACAATGTAATTGCTTCAAGCGCAAGCGTATAGTGCTGTTCCCACGCCGCAATAAATTCGTCATTGTGCTTTTGTTTTCTTTTAGCGGGTTGGCCGGAAAGCAAGCCTTCATACAGTGCAAGGTTTCCCTCGTGCATCTCGACGACCTTATCAATGTACCCTTTTTGAAACGATGGATCGTCGTCTTCGATCTGTCGATCCCAGTCGCTGTCGCTCAGCAAGGTATGATCCCGGGCTCTGCGAATCTTATTCAGGGCTCGCTTAGCGAAACCTATCGGTGCCTTGAGCTGTGGCGCTAGGTCTTTGGCGGGATCGTGGTTGTAGTAATTTGTGTTTCGCCACGATTTAACATCAATGGTGTCCGCGTCGGGTTCATCGTATTTCTCCATCAAGGCTTCAACCTTTTCGTTAAAGGTATTTGCGAATAGCTTGTGTTTCTTGCGCAGCGCAGGTTGGGCGTTTAGGTCTTTTGCCTTTTCCATTTCACCGGCACGACACTCTTGAAGGAGTGAGCCGACGTCTCCCTTGTTCCCTTTGGCCCGCTTCTTAAACACATTATAAAGGCAGTACAGCTCCATATACATGTCAGGTAATGAAGCTTGGACTATTGTCAGCTGATATGATTCAGGAACGTCCTGTTCCTTGTAAGCAGCCTTCAGATCCTCCTGAGCTTTGCTGATCTCGTCATGCTGTTCCAGTTTGGCACCGTACTCTTTATCACCGCCCTTTTTTTCCACCAACGCGATTTCGGCTTTAAGCTCTGCAACAGTGTCGGCAATGAGCTTCCGTTTTCTGGCTGGTTTCAACTCGTCCCAGTCGTCGTAGAGTCCTTGCATGACTTCGCCTGGCTGTTCTTCCAATTCGGTCAGGTCAGTCATTAGATCGATGAGCTGTTCAGAGGCAGCTACACATTCAATGTTATCCTGTACCTCTACGTCGACGCACTGCACCGGTGACGTCTCTTCACCGGGGTCGTTAAGACATTCCAGTACCGCGGGGTGTGAGCGCAGCGACTCGGTCAGTTCTTCGTACTTTGGGTCGGAGGGCTTGAGCTTAAGCTTATGGAGGGTGGATAGCAAGGTTCGCAGCTCGGCCCATTGCACGTCGGTGTAGTCGGTGCCCCCGAAACTAACGCCGTTACGCATTGGATACTGGCCTTCCTTGCAGTCTTGCTTGTTTTTCTTGCCATGCGGTTTTCGGCTTGACTTTGGCATATTCTCTTTAACACGCTGCGTGATATAATTTTCAAAACAGGCTCTCCATATAGGCAAAAAGGGTATCGCCGCTGCGCACCTGAAGCGCCAGTGCGCCTTGTTTTAACACACACAACTCGTCCCGGCTTACAAACAAGATCCGCTGAGGCTCGGCAAGCTCCGCCTGGCACACGTGCGCCTCGAGCTCCGCGGTGGTCGAAACAGCGTAGGGTCGCCGCCGCCCGTTGATCCAGGTGACCGTCACAGACACATTGGGCCCCTTGCCGACACCCCCAAACATTGGCGGGAGCGGAAGCATTGCGCAGTCGCCTTGGAGAACCATGACGACAAGCGGCAGGATGTAGCCCAGCGACAGCACCGCGCAAATGGGGGACTGGAAGATTGGGTGTTGGACCCCCCCCGCCACGTCACTTGTGATGCTCATCGGGCTGAATGGGTAGTTGTAAGGGTAATTAAGGGCCAGGATATGGTCCACATTGTGCCGGGTCCTTATCACTATCTGCCCTTCGGGTTGGGTAGTTGTTACGCCAGCAATAAAGCCTGGCCCAAAGTGACGCAGGTTACTAAATTCGCGTTTCAATCGTCGGTGCTGGCGGGCCGGCAAAAGTGGAAGCGTCTCGAGCGTCCGCAGGAGCATATCAGAAGCTTGCTCGGCTGCTAAGCTGTGGTCGTGGTGTCGCCGGGCTCGGGTAATTTCCTCAATCTTGGCGGACAGCCCTGGCTCGTGCAGGTCGATCCGGCGCATAAACCCAGCCAGGTTGAGTGCGTCGGCGTCCATTTATAACGCGCGGGCAACAAAGCCCCGTAAACCCATCCATGTCGGCCACTATTATCTCTGCGATCATCCCGGAGTTTGAATGCGGCGCTTCGCACTACACGGGCCACCACCTGGCGCTATCGTTTGACTCGCTGGTCCGTGTCTACAGCATTTGGCACGGGGTGCTGCTGTTCACCGTGCAGGGGCCTGGGCCGGTGGACGTGGTCATGTTCTCGCCTGACAGCCGTTGGCTCGCCGTGCTGCACAACACCCGTATTCACGTGGTCAATGCGCACAATGGTGTTCCATTGGCTTTGTTGGGGCTGCCGTACCCGCTGGATGATGTCGCGTGGTGTGAAGACTCGAGTATTGTTGTGGGGGTCGACGCGCAAAACTGGGAAAATGAGTTCTTGCTGATCCATATGGTGACGGCTGATCTACAAAGGAATCCAGTGTCGTATGCAGTTACCGGGGTGGCGTGCTCGTCGCGGAACGAGCTAGCCGTGTCAAGCTACGAAGCCGTGTACATATACGCGCTGCTCAGCGTCGATGACGTGCGGTTACTGCGGCGGATTGACTTTGCAATACCGCCAGTGTCGTTTGTCGGCATGCCGTGGTGGTCCGAGGATGGTCGGCACTTGGTGGCCGAGGTGTGGTCGCTCAACGGCGACGAATCCACCGTGGCATTTGACACAGATGCCGACGATGCTGTGATCGACGTGCCCTGCAATGTCACGTGGGGGTACATGCGCCCCAAACTTGGCCTCACCCTCGTCATCAACGCCCCAGATCATATCACCCTCATGACGCCAACCGCTAGACTTTCCGAGCTGACCAAAGCCACCCCATCACTGCTAGCGCTGCGAATGATACTCCCACGGCATCGTGACACCGCGTGGACGCTGCTACTGCTGGCAAATCGGCTTCAGGCTAGGTACGACGCAGTGCACTCTGCGGTAGGGCTTCCCCACGACGCGTGGGCGTGTGTGCTAGGCCAGCTGAACATCGACGACGTGTGGGTCGGCGGCACGATGCACTCTTCTTTTGATTAAGTAAAACACGCCGAATCACCCCGACACGTCGTGCACCGCGCCGACGACCGCGCGGTACACTGCCCCGTTGAGGTCGCCCCGCCGCGCGGGCTCCACCCCGGCGGCGCAGCAATGATCCCACTCCCACTGCTCGACCGGGCGGTACTGCGTAAGCCACGCCGGCGGATCGTCCAGCCGCGTCAACTCCAGCGGCGCCGGCGGGGCGCCAGCGGCAACCACGACGGTTGCTGGCAGCGTTGTGTAGCTCACAAGGTGTTGCGGTTTCGTGCCAGGTAGCAGAAGGCGGTGCTCGATGCCTTGGCTGGTCACCACCACCCGGATATCGCCAGAAGCGGTTTGATCAAAGCCGTGCACCGTATACGGCACAATGGGTAGTTTAATGGGCATTTGGACGACAATGGGGAAAAGTGCACTTAATAATGAGGTTTTCTAAGTTTTCTAGTTTGATTTCCATTTCGTTATTATCAACGTTACTTAATCACACCCGTGCCATGGATCAGTACCGCAACCAGATCTCCGCGGCGCTTGGGTTTGTGGCCGTGCTCACATGCGCGCGCACCGTTCCGGACGGCTACGTCGGCGTGGTTCTACGCAACTCCAAGGTCCAGCCCGCGAGCATTCGAGGCATTTACCTGCACGCCCCGTTTGTGACGACAGTGCTGCGGGTTCCGACTGGCCCGCTGGACATTGTGATCCCGGCGACGGCGTGCGGCACCAACGGCACCTTGTTCTGGTTCAACAAAACCATTGCCAAAGTCACCATCGCCGACCCTGTCGTGTTCGTGAAACAGGCGGGCCTTGGCGCAATCCAGTCCCCGACCGATGCTGTGCGCGGCGTGGTCACCTTTGCGGTCACCGAGTACTTTTCAGAGTTCTGTTCGACGCTGCGGCCGCAGGATCCCATGCAGGCCAATCTCCACGAGTGGGCCGGTAACGTCGAGCAGTACCTGCACAACGAGCTGTCGGCGGCGCACGGCCTATCCATCCACAAGTACGTCATCCCTCGGAAGCCCGACGCCCCCAATTCATCCGTGGACGAGGACTACAACCGACAGGCGCAGGCCTCGTCGAGGGTGCAGGCAGCAGAGGCCGAACGGAACGCGATCACGGCCGAGTCCACCAACGTCATGATGCAGGCCAACGCCAGCATCAACGTGCAGCGCCAGCAGGCGCTGTGGTCGGCCGAGCAGATTGCGATCGAGGCGCAAGCCAACGCCTCTGCCGCAAAGCTCCTTTCGAACGCAACGCTCCACGCCGCGCAGGGACAATCGCTGCTGCAGGCCACCGCAACCGAAGCCCTGTTCACCAAGCTCGGGCCCGAATCGTTCCACATCTACGCCAAGTACGACGCGCTGCGCACGGCACGGGCGACCTGGGTGGTGGGGCACGGCCAAGGCTCCGGCGGCGGGCTGCTCGGCGGCGCTGGGGGCTGGTGCGGTGGGTGCTGCAGCTGCCCGTCGTGGGACACGTTCGAGGCGTGCCGGCTGGGGTCGGGGGTGTGCTAGTGTTTTTACGTGTCAGTGGGGCAGGTGCCACTGGCATAAGCACCACACCGAGCACGATCCAGGATCGCTGCATCTTTATAAAGTGGCAATTCACAAATGCTCATAAGCCACTTTTGTGACCAAGGTTAGCATTTGCTTCATCGTCGCAAACGGCACGAGTTTGTGTTTAGTTACTTTGCAGAGCAAAAACACACACGATGAGCCGCCGCCGACGACTTTCCACCAAACCACGCCCGCGACGCCGTTCGACCAAACGGGCCCCGCCACGACGTAAGCCTAACAAGCGTGCCCCGCGAAGACGTTCGATGCTTCAACGGCTCTATGGTGATACCGTAGGTGCATTTACGGCGTCGCCTGCTACCGGAAAACGACTTGAAAAGCTCCTGGATGAGTATGGAAAAGTAGCCTGCGATTTGCACGCAGCCCCGCCCGAAGCCCGCGAGATAGTTGCTGATTCTATCCTACGCATCACAGGCGAAATTGTAGGCCGACACCCGGAGCGAGGTACAGTTGGTCGTTTGTGGGAGTACCTTAAGCGAAACCCCTTCCAAATGGGCGCGGCATACGGTGTGCACCAGGGGGCGCAGAAAAGGATAAAAATTCAGTATTTGTTAGCTGAAACTAGCGCTTACAAGCTTGCTACAACTGGCGCGCGAAAGCACAAATCGTCCGCGAAAAATTTAACTCCGTTGACCGGTGTGGAATCGCCGGAGCAGCTTCTTGAGCGATACGGCGCGCTATTCTGCGCAATTCGCGCTCTACCGAAAAAGGAAGCCAAAGCGCTCATGCCGGATTTGATCGAGACCCGGGCGGCGCTACTTGGCCAACGGCCGAAAGCAAGCTGGTGGACACATGTGTATGAGATGGCAAAACCATTCGCCGAGTTTGGGGCAGGTATGGTACTAGGTAAAAGTGTTGTTAAAACTTATGATTGACCCAGACTTAGCAGTTTCCGCACCACATGTTTACTCTTGTCACTGTGTGATCGCACGTGCAGTTTGAGCACGGCGCCAGCATGTCGTCGTCGTAGCACGGCGAGGCGCACACAACCGCTATCTCTGGCGTGTACACCGTTATTGGATCTTCGGCACACTTCCAGCATATTACGCAACGCGTGTCGTCGGGTGCCGGCAAAAGCAGGAGACAATGCAACCACGCATCACGCGGAAGCCCGCTTCCACTGTCGTGTCGTGCTTGCAGCCGAGCCCCCACGAGCAGCAACACCCGACACCTAGCCACGCTGCCCACTTGCGTTAATAATGTATGCCGCAAACTAGAAACATGCGTCGGCCGTTTGCAGCTCGTTCTCCACATCGCCCCCAGTGCGTGCAACGATGCCCAACCTGGCCGTGTTTTGGGCCCGTTGCGCAAATGTGTGAAATATCCAAAGTTACTTAAAAATGGTGTTGCAATAATACTTGGCCAATGCCGTGCTATTGCAAGAACTCAAACACGCAGGTTGTGTGCGGGTTCTGCTGGGAAATTGGCGAGCTTATGGACACGTCCCGCGCGTGTAGGTGCCCCAACGGAATCGACCCCGACGATCTGGAGGTTCGATGCACCAAGTGCAACCAGAAAGTCCAGGTCGCTCACTCCAACGACATGAGCAACATAACCGGGCTTCCGTCCAATGGCTCGGACAAGCGTTTGCACACCTGCAGCTGACACCACCACAGGGTTATCCGCCGTACGACCGTTAATCTTGGTTTCGTAAACGGTGTAGAACTTTTCGTCGTCGCGGCGTTTCGCTTCCATTTACTCACTAAACAATGCAATGTTGACCGCCGACATACGAATACCAACAATCTATTTCGGCATATTGTAAAACATCATGCCGCGACAATGCCCGGCACAGATGTACCGCAAAGGCCCGTATGTAAAGGGAACCCAATCCAGGCGCTGCGTGACCAAAGCGCGCGAGGTGTGTGCGCACGGCGAGCGCCACAAAAATGACAGCTTTCGTTGCCCACGGCCACCAAAACGAACCCTCTGTCCCCACAAAGACACCCAGGATCGCACCTGCAACCGCCCAAACCCTGTGCGCAAAGCGATTGACCCAAAGTTTGGCTCTACACGAAGATCAAACACGCTCAAAGCCAGCAGAGCCGTGCACAAGGGCCAGGTCCTTTTCTGTGAAGACTTGGAGCTGCTGTTTGGCGAAGACGCTATTGACGCGTACGAAGATGAAATACACGAGCTCTACGGTGACAAGTACCAGTTCCCGGTTGTGGTACGCACCCATGCATCGGAGGGGCGTGTGGGGCTTCGGCTGATACACGTCGATGAGCGGCGCGACCCACGCACTCTGTTCTACATGATGAACCACGGTGCGACTGCCGGCGAACGAAACGTAACCCAAACAGGTAATATTCCGTTTCAATCCGACCCTAATCTATCCAAAGTGCCACGCACGCACACATCGCTTCAGGTATCTGTGTGCGCAAAACGAGCCATCCCCAAAGGCCAAGACATTCTTTGGGACTACGGGAAAGAATCTGTCAAGTCGTTTATGCACGGTAAGAAGTGGATCGAGGGTTAAACCAAGTCTTGTGGTAACCGCAAAGCGGTAGCGTGCCACCGTCGTCTTCAAAGTGCGTGAACTTGGCCTTGGCGGGGTACGCGCACCGTTTGTGACCACCCACGCATTGCGGTGTGTATCGCCACTGCAGCTGGCTGCGCAACCGGATGTTCTTCGCCTGGAGGTCGGCAATCTCGTTAGATAGCCCCACGTCAGTCGCGGTCAGGCCCGTTATGTATTCGCGTGCACTCTGCAACACTTGGGAATCGAGTGTCGTCTTGGTGGCTGGCTTGACCACGGCGCAGAGCCGGAAGAATGCAGCCACTTCTTCCTTTTCGTTTCCTTTGTCGCCGCGCAGGCGAGCCCGGTGCTGCCGAGTGCGTATCTTCCCCACGTAGCGCTTGTATTGCTTCGCACTCCGAATCCCGCTCTCCGGCTTGGAGTGCAGTTGTAATTGATCGGCCGCGGTTATTGTGCGGGGTCGGCCCCGGCGCCGTTGCGGGGTGCAGCCCTGCGGCTCGCTTGCCGCTTTTGCCACACCCTCGTCGACATGACCGTGCCATGCCTTGCTCGCCGACTCGATCTCAAACCCGTCGACGTGGCAAACATCGTGGCCTGGGCATGTCGCCGCCCAGCTACGATAGTCGCCGTCCACTGGGCGGTATGTTGCTAACTCGGTGGGTTCGAGGCAGCCGTTGATATGGCACGGTAGCGTGTATGGGATAACATCACCCATCGCGGCACCCGAATTGCAGTCAAGTCGATTTTACTTACATCCATAAAATCGGTTTTTTCTTCTTCCATCCATAAAATCATTTTTCAATCAGTAAAATCGAGTTGACTGAATGACTGCTATGGGGTGTGTGCCAGGACGGCCGAGGCCGCCGGCACCACCGACCCAGAGCTATGCCACACCAGTACACATATTGGTCAACACCGCTTTGGATTCGATAAGGGCAACTGCATTGCTCGCTCGACATTCACGGCACAGCTACAGCTACCAATCCCTACCAATCCCCACATGCCAAGCACTTGGACATCCACCACCCTTCATGCTCGCGCCACCAGGTGTCTTGCTCAGGCCCCCGAAACGTTACCGCACCACTATCGAGCGCCCGGAGCCGCCGCCGGTCAAGTCTTGATGCTGGCCGGCACGCGTCGGCACGGCGTTCGTACCCGAGCCGACGATAGTACCCGACAAGCCATGCGTCGGCCGCTCGAAGCGTTATCGATGCACACCCAAGGTATTGTGCGTGCTTCTCGGCGGCCACCATCAGCTGTTTCCCGCGATGGTTTCGGGAACACACAAGCTGAACGTGCGCGCTGCGCTTGCCACCTTCAAGCCTACTAAATCCTATCAAAATCCCCTCGCAGGGCGCACGTCGTGCGATGTGGACCGCCCTTGGTTTCCGTGCAGGCAGAGCTGCGCGAGTCGCCAAAAGAACAAAGTGTGTCCGCGGAAGCTCTTGTTCAATAAATTCGCCGGTGATTGCACCTTTGCACTGCACTCGCAATAAATGCGGCAGGCGTTGGAGCAAGGCGTCGAACTCTGCCACCCCCCGCCGCCGTGTGAACAGGTCAATAGCGATGGCCATGTTTCTCGTGCCACGCCAAAAAAGACTAGCACAAAGGGTAAACGCGGGCATGAGCGGGCACGTTGTCTTGTCCGATCCGCATAACCAAGTACTTGTCCTCCGAGGGCGGAGCGACGGCAAATGGCAGCTGCCTGGGGGGCTGGTGGACGGCAGGGAATCGGTTCGGCAAGCCGCCCTGCGGGAGTTCCACGAGGAAGTCGGTGTACCGCTACTGCCAGAGCCGAGGCTCGAGGTAAAGATGGAGGGCAGGTGGAGCCCCGCCAGCAAGTGGCAGACCGAGCTGTGGCGGCACCGCTTTGACACGTCCGAGCGTCGCATCAAGGTCTCATCGTGGCATGCTCAAGGCGTGCCGGGCGAGTTCCGGGTCCAGAGCGGGACGGACAAACGAGTGTGGCGACACATCCGCGAAGGATACCCCAGTCCTACCTTTGGCAAGACCATTCGCTACAAAGGCACCTCTGACAGTGTTGTTCATTTCACAACAGACACACCGCTGGCGTACAGCGTGCAGAACCTAACGGGCAAGGCCCCGACAAAGAGCGGTCACTACGCTTTAAGCAGGCACGCCAAGCGAAGCGGTGGTGTCGCGGAGCACTCCGCGATGGGCGTTGCAGTTGTCAGCGGGAACGGCACCGTCCAGCTAGTGGGCGACGATCGAGCAGTATTCCGTCGCGGCACCCCTGCCGGCATCCTCAAAGCCGTTAAGCTCCACACCCCGCGCCGTTCTTCGAGCTTGCGACGATCGGGGCCTTTTGCTTCCCGGAGGCGCGGGTCTCGGGCGAAACGTTGGGGTCGGAGACATAGCACAAGCGCAGCCCGTCGCCCGCGGGGATTGACCGCGCGGCGCTGAGATACATGAGGCTGTAGAAGAGAACGCTGCACAGCTCGTGCACGTTGGAGCCGGCGTCGTGCGCGTACACCTCAAACGCCTTCTGCTCCGTAATCCCGTACGACTGCGCGCCGTGGTAGTAGTGTTGCCACCCAGAGTACACGTCCGACACGAACGCTGTGTGGGCGCGAATTGCACGCGAGTGGCGAGGCTCCTTGCACACCCGGCGATACAACATGCGTACAACACGGATGCTGACGAGTTCAAATGCGTTGGGGAACGTTGTACCATTCCACCTCCCCATCAGCATCGCCACTGGCTTGTTGGTTGCCATCCCGGGATTTAAAATTACTATTTAGAGTAGTTTTCAGAAATTACATCTAAATATGATGCAGATGGCTGCAGATCACACGGGTTCCGTGACGCTGCCGTGCGGGCACGTGGCCAACAACTTTAGGCACGATCTGTGGTGGCAGACTGGTTGCGACACGGTCGGTGAGTCGGGCGCCATTTACACGTGTGCCACGTGCCAAGCCACAGTCGAAGTGGACATTACAAAGTCACTTTGCACCGTGAAGATTGAAGAGCTGGTCGGCAACAAGGTCCCGGTTTTGATCCACGCGGACGACGGGGTGCTACCGAGCGGGGTCGACGGCCTTACCGATATCACCGACCCCGAACCTATGGAGCTAAGCACCATCATGGGCGATGTGAAGCCGACGTACGTGTTTACATGCAACGCATTGACGATTGCCCCGTATTGGCTGGCGTGGAACACCGGCGTCGGCCCGATTAACAAAACTGCGTCGGATGAAGTCGGCCATCACGTTGCCGGGGGCGTTCTTCATGGCCCAGTGCTGCTCACACCCCCGCCGGCTAGCCCAGTGGTGCTGTAAATGGCCACATCGCTGCTGTTAAGCTGTCGATGACGATACGAGCTGAACCACTACGATCACCACAAACACGCCTATTGCAATTATGCCTGCCATGATCGCCACGCCATGTGTCCATGTATCACTCTGTGTAGGGTTGTATAGGGGTACTAGCCTTGCTTCTTCGGCAGCGTTTACACGCGTTTTCTTTTGGAATCGGAGGCATGATGCACACTGCGGTCCAGCTGATGGCCCACATCGACCATCACTTCCGACAATTGCCCGCTTCTGCCCGCAGTAGTATTTATCGGAACCTTTGTATCCAGGGTAATCGGTGTCGTTCCCACGCGCAACAGCGTTGCCTTCATCGTTTACAGATATTTTACCGCTAACTTCTTCTTTGGGCCGCCTCATTTTATATCCTTACGCTGCAAATATTATTGGACAGTACAAAAGCGTACGGCCAAATGAGCAGCTTTACTCGGAGTTTAGAAGTTTGCAGCACACATACTATTCGCCCGGCTGAGTGCCGGTGCCAACTCACGACACCCAAGCGCCTCGTCGGACATTCCGGTGGACGGTGCGGCACCAGTGCAGTTCCTCGCCGTGTCGATGTGCACCCTGTGATAGAACAGATACATTGGATTCATGTGCTTCTTCATTTCGACATCGATTTGCGCCATGAGCTCAGCGTGCCCAGTGCTACACTCTCCGGTGCGCCGATGCTCGCACACTGCCGCAAGCTCGTGGAGCAAAAACGCATCCTCCGACGGCAAGAAGCGCTTGAGCGTCGCGGGGTACGGCATCAGAGTTTCGGCCAGTGCAACTGACGAGCCGCAGATGTGAAACGCCTCGGTCGCATAAAACCAATCGCCGCACACCACAATCAAGTTTTTTCCGTCGTCTGCTCGCGTAAAATTGCAGGCCATTTCTTCCTGTACTGCAAAAAAAACAACTGCTTTAACCAAATGTGCATCCAGCCACCACCCATCGCAAGCAATATCGACGAAACTGTTGTAATGCCAATGCCAGTTTCTGTTGGAAGCCGGCTGTTTCGATGGTTCCAGCGGCCGACCATACACATCAACAACCAATCGGGCGTGCATGCTTTGCTCATCTTCACCCCAACCCAAGTGAGGCGAATTACCTCGGTTCAGATCTCAAAACTTGGCGGTGCGACCGCGCAAATTGTGGGGTGTACAAAGTCGCAGCAACTGCGACTTTTGAATGGCAGGAAACGAAAAGTCAGGCTCGAATCACAAACAGTGTACCTGACAGCCATGCTTCAAATCGGCCGCGAATGGAAAACGCTATGGCTAAACCGGCAATTTCTAGCCGAAGAAAGTTTAATTCTACTACAGCGCCATATCGCAGAGGCGTCCATTGATATGATAGAGCCGCCGCAGGTTAGTCAAGTATAGCAACGTTGTGCTCTCTTGGGTTTATTTCAGCTACATTTAGCTCTCTTGGGTTTATCCGGAACACTTCCCACCCCACATCGGTACGAGGCAGCCCTTTCCACCCGTCTCCAAGCATTTGCTGTATCGCTTCGGGTTGTACTGTTTCTATTACTCCAACCTTAGGGGCATGTACATGCCATTGCCAATCGGCAATTTGCAGACTGTCTAGGTTCTTTTGATGAAAGGATTTTGGTTTAAGGTACTGCCACTTTTTGTTTGTGAATTCGGAAGGTGGCCTTGCGTGGTAAAGTCTTCGCCCGGGTTTATCCACCACGTAGGTGTTGGGTGCGGCCGCTGCAGCAGGGGGAGATTTGCCTAGCATATTCAGCTCTTCTTGCAATGCTTTCCACGAACCCGACGGGGGTTGCCCCTCATTGGCTTGCGGTTCGCCATATGTCACTGGCGTGCCCCATTCCTTGTCGTCGTTAGCCCGGGTGGGCAAATCCGGTACCAAAGCGCCGCGGCTTTTTTTCATAGGTACAGCGACCTGTTGTAAACCGACCTGTTGTAAACGCCACGCGTCTCGTTTTGCAGCGGTACTGCCGCGAATTTCAGCCCCCAGCCACGATTCAAATCCATTCGGGTACAACGGCGCAGCAGCGTCTTCTTCTCGCATTTGCAGTAGCGCAGCGTCCCACGTTGTCATCTCGGCAGCCGGCTGGCCACCGTCCACCTTACGCCGTTTAGATCTGGCTTCTTCTGGCCGCGGCGGCCCCTTTGCTGCCCCAGATCGATTCGAACCCGCAGTGTCTTTCGCACGCGGCAAAGCTGGCCCTGCCGAAGAGGCCATGGCTGCGTCTGCGACTATTTGCGCCGGGGTTACGGTTTTGCCGAGTTTTTGCAACAATTCAGGCGCGAGGCGCTCGCGCGTGACGTGCCGTTCAGCCCACCAGGACTGCCCATTGTTTTCGACGCGGTTGACGGTCACCTCCGCCTGCAGCGGCTGCGGGGCACCTGTCAATCCCGAGAGGAAGTGACCGTGCGTGACTACGAGCAGTAGTTCATTGTGCGCGGCGGCGGCAAGCATTTGTTCGAACAGGAACGTTCGCGCGGAGGGAAGCCGCTTCTGGAGGCCCTCGGGGCGCCGGTTGCCCTTGTAGAACACCGCATCCCTAACGGCGCCATTTTTAAGCGTGCGGTACGGAATGCTAAGGGCCCATCCTACCGCCGTTTCTAGGTCTTTGCGTGTTGGGAGCAGGTCATTGACCTCCGCCACCAACGGCGACATCACAATGCGCCCCTTCTCAATAAGGCTGCCCACCCCTTCCACCCCAAGCGCGGCCTGCAACGTTTGCAGAGTCCTGATGTGTGGCGAAACCACAACGCGCCAGCCCTCGGCGTCCAGGTCCTGCAGCACCTTTTTCAAATCGTTCCGGGCGGATTCGGCCTGCGTTACCCCTTTTGGGGTCAGTTCAGGGTTTAGCAGGTCGTAATTGTTTGTGGCGTTGTGGACCCCCTCACCATGCCTCATCGTGACCACCCGGTCAGCTGTGACCATGCGGTCTGCCACTAACTCATCGTCGCTGCTAGAAACAAAGCCGCCGTCGATGACCGTATTAGGCCTGGGTGTGGGCCCGCCGTTTGGTTCGGTGTAATACGCACCCCCCGGGCCGTCTAGCGTTGGGGCGCCCGCGTGGTGATAGTCGATTATTTTGTCAGGGTGCACGGGGGGCTGAAACATTCTTTATTGCCTGTCCAAACACATTATGCTCGTTTGGCACAATGCTTGCCACGGGAAAGTTTACACAGCGGCTTGACCTCGGGGGCCATGCAGTCGCTTTTGGAAAGCTTGTAACAGTCGGATGGCAGCTTGTACTTGCCTTTATACTCCACCTCGCTAGACAGCATGGCAGACACGCTGGGCATCTGGCTTTCGCTTTCCACAAGGCTCTGCTCATCCGCCTTGGTTGTTTCCCACTGTTTCGAGAGCGTGTCCTTAAGCCAGTTACCGGTAGCGCCCACTGCAGCCAAGCCTTTCTTTCCGGCGGACACAGCGCCTTCCCTTCTTTCGTTCCACAACTTTGTGCTTTGCGCGACCGCCAGCGACATGGTGCCTGGAAGGGGTGGACGCGGCTTTCCGTCCTGCTTGGCCAGCTCAAGGTCCGCTGCGTAGTCCTCCTTCATCCGTCGCGTTGATTCGGCCCATTCGTGCTGCATTTGGCTGCGCAGCTCGTCGCGCTGGTCAGCATCAACCGACTTGAGCTCTGCCTCAGCACTCCGGTTTTGCTCGGCGTCCAGTTCTTCTAAAGTCATTGCCTGGGCAACATTCCGAGCAGCCACGCCGCGCTTGGCTTCCTTGTCTGCTGTTTCCTGTTGCTTGCGGGCTTCCATGTCTGCTGTTTCCTGTTGCTTGCGGGCTTCCTTGTCTGCTGATTCCTGTTGCTTGCGGGCTTCCATTGCTGCCTGCTCATCGGCCTTGTTTTGTGCCGTGTGTTTCTCTGCTTCATCGTCGGCCTTCTTCTTCGCCGCCTTCTTTTCCGCCTTCTTCTCCACAGCCTTCTTTCCTGCGTTCATTTTTTTGTCGGCTCTTTTCGCCCGCGTCGGTACACTCTCGGTAGATTGTCCCTTAGTATTGCTTTGTTGCTGCTGCAAGAGTTGGGCAACCGACATTGCCTGGTCCTCGAGCCGTCGTGCCTGGATGTCATGCAGCCGGGCGCTCGACTCGAGCGCGGCTATTCGGGATGTTAGCTGCGCGACGAGCAACTGTAATTCAGTTGCGGGATCCATCTGCCCCCTTGGCTGCTGCATTGGCATCTG
>Ga0115000_10001461_pt1 | contig 20987 bp, 19 predicted proteins | sample ArcticOcean_MG_C_6_FD_89690 | JGI IMG/M metagenome (GOLD analysis project Ga0115000, IMG submission 89690) | Marine microbial communities from western Arctic Ocean - ArcticOcean_MG_CB8_128 | ecosystem: Environmental > Aquatic > Marine > Oceanic | place: Arctic Ocean: Canada Basin | collected... | reverse complement strand
CACGAACCTGAATGGTTTACAACTACCCCACTTAAAGCGATTGCAAACGTACTAAAAAAAGCAAATCTAAACTCAGAGAAGATAGACCTTTGGGAAATAAATGAAGCTTTTGGTCCTGTAGTCATGACTGCAATTAAAGAGTATAAAATAGATCATGATAGAGTTAATGTAAATGGTGGTGCTATTGCATTAGGACACCCGATAGGTTGTAGTGGTGCTCGTATTCTTACAACTTTAATTTATGCTATGATTAAAAAAGATGTTCATAATGGTTTGGCTACATTATGTATTGGTGGTGGTGAAGCATCTGCAATTATAGTTAGGAGGTAATTTTGAATTTCATATTATCAGATACAGAAAAACTTTTACAGAAGACAGCAAGAGAATTTGCAGAAAATCATTTACGCCCTGGAGTTATTGAAAGAGATAAAAATGCTGAATTTCCATCTAATCAAATCAAGATGATGGGTGAGTTAGGATTTATGGGAATGATGATCCCTGAAGAGCTTGGTGGCTCTGGAATGGATACAGTTAGTTACTGTATAGCGCTTGAAGAAATAGCGAAGGTTGATGCCTCAGCAGCAGTAATAATGTCCGTAAACAATTCTTTAGTTTGTCAGCTGATTGAGAAGTTTGGGACAGAAGAACAAAAGATAAAATTTTTAAAAAAACTAGCAAGTGGTGAGTGGCTTGGAGCCTTTTCTTTATCAGAGCCTCAGTCTGGATCTGACGCAAGTAACATGAGAACCTTTGCTAAAAAAGAAGATGACTACTATATTATAAATGGAACAAAAAACTGGGTAACGAATGGTATCTCATCTGATGTTGTTCTTTTAATGTGTTTAACTGAAAAAGATGTGGGCTATAATGGTATTTCGACATTTATTATAGAAAAAGGAACGAAAGGTTTTTCAACGGGCAAAAAAGAAGACAAACTTGGTATTCGTGGTTCAGATACATGTGAACTCTATTTTGATAATTGTAAAGTATCAGAGAAGAATCGTTTAGGTCAAGAAGGTAAAGGATTTAAAATTGCTTTAGGTACATTAGATGGCGGAAGAATTGGTATAGCAACGCAAGCATTAGGCATTGCTAAAGAATCATTAGATAGATCTGTTTCTTACGCTAATGAGCGAGAGCAATTTGGTAAAAAAATTGGGAAATTTGGAGCGATTAGAAGTAAAATAGCAAGAATGGCTATAAATATAGATGCTGCTAGGCTTCTAATTTATCGAGCAGCAAAGATGAAAGATCTAGGTTTGTCATTTAAAAAAGAAGCTGCAATGGCTAAAAGTTTTGCATCTAAGATTGCGATGGAAGCAGCAACAGAATGTGTTCAAATATTTGGTGGATATGGTTATGTCAGAGAGACCGGTGTAGAAAGACTAATGCGCGATGCAAAAATTACTCAAATTTATGAAGGCACATCTGAAATTCAAGAATTAGTAGTTGCGCGAGAAATACTTGGAGGAAATTTATAGTGTTGAAAAAACAAAATATCGATTGGGACAGTCTTGGATTTGGTGTTTACCCTACTCGAAGTATGTGGACAAGTTCTTCAAATAGTAATGGAGATTGGAAGAATGGTAAATTAATTCCTTATGGTAATATTGAAATTTCTCCAGCATCTGGTGTCTTAAATTATGGTCAGGGAATATTTGAAGGTATGAAAGCTCATCATTCTGCCAAAGATAGAGGAGTGTTATTTCGTCCTGATATGAACGCAAAGAGAATTTCTAGATCTTGTAAAAGACTTTGTATGCCAGAGATTCCAGAAGATTATTTTATGAATGCAATATTAGAAGTTGCGCGTGATAATATTGACTTTATACCTCCATATAGTAAGGGTGGCCTATATATTCGACCAGTGGTTTGGGGAACAGCCCCAACATTAGGTGTTGCACCAGCTAGTGAGTACACTTTTATGATTTACACAGCGCCTGTAGGTCCATATTTTAAAGATGGAATTAAGCCTCTTAATTTAATTGCATCTCAATCATACCATCGTGCTGCACCAAAAGGCATTGGAAATGCTAAAGCTATTGGTAATTATTCTTCAACACTATTACCTGTAAAAGAAGCAAAAGCTGCTGGATTTGATGAAGTCCTTTATCTAAAAGCTGATAATGAAAAATTAGTTGAAGAAGTTGGGTCAGCCAATATTTTTATGCTAAGAGGAGAGCAACTAGTAACACCAAGACTTACGGGTTCAATTTTAGATGGTGTAACTAGAGATTCTGTCTTGAAACTAGCTCAAGACAAATTAGGACTAGAAATAAAAGAAGAAGATTTACTCTTAGAAGACTTATTCAAGTCAGATGAAGTCTTTTGTACTGGAACTGCAGTTGTTATAACACCGGTTGGTTGTATTACGTACAATAATAAACCATATAAAATCAAAGATGGAAAAATGGGTCCAGTAGCCAGCGAAATAAGAAGGCTCTTAGTAAGTATTCAATTAGAAGAAGAAGAAGATACTTTTGGCTGGATACATTCCATTTAATTTCAGAATAATAATTTATGATTAAAAATACACACCCAAGAAGAATTGCACGTGAAGCAGTTCTTCAAGCACTATATGCTTCAGCAATGACTGGAGAAGACAGTGAGAAAATATTAAAAGATGTTTTTAAGCGTAGATCTTATGAACCAGATTTAATAAAGTATATTACTGATTTATTTGAATCAGCTATGGATAATAAAGAATGGTGCGAGGATCAAATTAAAAGTAGACTTAATAACTGGGAATTTGATCGAGTAGCACTTTTAGATCGATTGCTACTTATTGTGGCTATTAGTGAAATTTATTTTATCGAAGATGTTCCTCCAAAAGTATCCATTAGTGAAGCAATTGAAATAGCAAAAATATATTGCAATGAAGATAGCTCTAGCTTTGTTAATGGTGTATTAGACAATGTTTATAAAACAATGCCAAGTGGAACTAAGGAAAAAAATTAATGATTCAAAGTTTAGTTAAAAAAGTTTTTGGGTCTCGATCAGATAGAGAAGTAAAACAACTTTATCCATTAGTTAATGAAATAAATAAGTTTGCAGATAAGTTATTAGATAAGTCTGACGAAGAACTAAAGGCACGTTCAATAGAATTAAGAACTGAAATTATTTCAGCTGTTGAAGAAGCTAAGCAAACAGCGAAGAAAGAGATTGATGATAAAGATGAAGCTAAAAAATCTATTTTATTAGCAGAGCACAGCAAATTAGAAGAGTTTTTGCCAGAAGCTTTTGCCATGGTTAAAGAAACATGCCGAAGAATGTTTGGCTCTAGTTGGAAAGTTGTAGGTCGTGAACTAAAGTGGGAAATGATTCCATATGATGTTCAGCTTATTGGTGGAATAATCTTACATCGTGGAAATGTAGCAGAGATGAAAACAGGTGAAGGAAAAACTCTTGTAGCTGCTTTTCCTATATATTTAAATGCACTAACTGGAAGAGGAGTTCACTTAATTACAGTTAATGATTACCTTGCACAACGTGATGCGGAATGGATGGGAGAAGTTTATAGAAGGTTAGGTCTTAGTGTTGGATTTATTTTAAATAATATGACACCTGAGCAACGTCGTCAAAATTATAATTGTGACATTACCTATGGAACAAATAATGAATTTGGCTTTGATTATCTTCGTGATAATATGGCATTGCAAAAAGAAGATTTAGTTCAGCGAGATCATTCTTATGCTATTGTAGATGAAGTAGATTCTGTTTTAATAGACGAGGCGAGAACACCCTTGATTATCTCAGGTGCGGTCGATGCTCCAGTTGATTCATCTTTCAAAGATCTGCGCCCGCTAATTCAAAATTTAGTTCGAGAGCAAAAGGCATTAGTCGCGCAGATTGTAGTTGAAGCAGAGACCCTTCTAAAAGAAGGTAAAAATAAAGAAGCTGGTTACAAGTATCTTCAAGCACTTAGAGGAATGCCTAAGCACCCAAAAGTTATGAAAGCTTTTCAAGAAGCGGGAGCTAAGAAACTTGCCTATCAAATTGAATCAGAGTTTATGAGAGATAAAAAGCTTCATGAAGTTGATGAAGATTTATTTTTTAGTATAGATGAGAAAACTCATGTTATTGATATTACTGACATGGGTAGAAATAATTTAGCTCCAGATGATCCAGACTTATTTGTTATACCTGATTTAGGCGAATTACTTCATGATATAGATAAGAATGAAGGCTTCTCTGAAATTGAAAAAGATAAAGAGAAAGAAGCTGCGCATCAAACTCATGCTGATCGTTCGGGTCAAATTCATAATATGACCCAATTGCTAAGAGCATATACACTCTATGAGAAAGATGTTGAATATGTAGTTCAAGATAGTCGAGTTCAAATTGTTGATGAATTTACTGGTCGAATTCTTTCAGGAAGACGATATAGCGACGGCCTTCACCAAGCTTTAGAAGCAAAAGAAAATGTTACGGTGGAAAGAGAAACTCAAACACTTGCGACAATTACAATTCAAAATTATTTTCGTATGTATGATAAATTAGCTGGTATGACAGGTACAGCCGAAACGGAAGCTGAAGAGTTTGCATCAATTTATAATTTAGATGTCTTAGTTATACCTACGCATAGGCCTATAGTGAGAGATGATCGAAATGACCTTATTTATAAAACTACTCGAGAAAAATATAATGCTGTTGTTGAAGAAATTATAAGATGTCACCAAACTGGCCAGCCTTCTTTAGTTGGCACAATTTCGGTTGAGGCCTCTGAACTATTATCTCGGATGCTAAAGAGTAAAAGCGTTCCACATAATGTTCTTAATGCAAAACAACATCAAAGCGAGGCTGAAATTGTTGCAAGGGCAGGACAACATGGTGCCGTAACTATTGCTACTAATATGGCTGGAAGAGGTACAGATATTAAATTAGGTGAAGGAATGAAAGAGTTAGGTGGGCTTCATATTATTGGAACTGAAAGGCATGAGTCAAGACGAATAGATCTACAATTAAGAGGTAGGTCCGGAAGACAAGGTGATTCCGGCTCTAGTGTTTTTTATCTTTCTTTAGAAGATGATCTTATGAGGTTGTTTAATAGTGAGCGCATTGCATCTATAATGGATAGACTTGGTGCAGAAGAAGGAGAAGTGATCACAGCTAGAATGGTAACTCGAGCCATAGAGAATGCACAAAAAAAAGTAGAGCAAAGAAACTTTGGTATTCGTAAACATTTGCTAGAGTATGACGATGTTATGAACCAGCAACGTCAAGTGGTCTATGATATTCGCAAACAAGCTTTAAATGATGAAGATATCACGGAAGCAATTGAAGATATGGTAGATGATTATGTGGATGACGAACTTACAAGTATGGAAGATGCTGCTCCTGAAAATTGGGAATGGGAATCTTTAAGACAAAATCTATCATCTCATATGTTAGTAGATGTGAATCCTGAAATAGTACAAGGAAGTATTAACAATAAAGAGCTTACGTTGGAAAATATTCGTGAATATATTTTAATTCAGGCAAAAGAAGTTTATAAAACACGTGAATCATTACTGCCTCAAGATGTTATGCGTGGTTTTGAAAAATTTGTCGTACTGAGAACAATTGATGAAAAATGGAAAGATCATTTATATGCCATGGATCAATTAAGAGAAGGAATAAACCTTCGTGCTTATGGACAGAAAAACCCTTTGCTAGAATATAAGTCTGAAGGCTTTCAAATGTTTCAAGAGATGATGGCTAATACATCCGAAGCTACAATTCAAAGATTGTATAGAACACAAATTCAAGGAATGGATTCAGCTCCAGAATTACCATCAAATAAACCACGTAATGTCCAGGCTCTTCATGATGAATCAACTGGAATGGGTTTTTCAGGACCATCTATGCAACAGCAAGCAGCTACCTCTTCTGGTCTTCCTAAGCAACCTATAAATATTGACGATAAAATAGGTAGAAATGATAAAATACGCTTAGTTAGTCCAAGCGGCAGTCAAATCGAAGTAAAGTATAAAAAATTAGAACAATATTTAAACCAAGGATATACAAAGGTATAGTTATGAGTAATAATAAAAAATGGGGATTTTCAACAAAATCTATTCATGTGGGAAATGAGCCAGATAAAGAGCTTGGCTCAGTATCACCACCTATCCATTTAACATCTACATTTAAGCAGGATGGTGTTGGTAAAAATAGAGGGCATGATTATTCAAGAGTCTCTAACCCCACTCGAGCTCGTCTTGAAGAAAACCTAGCAGCGCTAGATGGTGCTAAACACGCAATATGCTTTAGTACAGGTATGGCTGCAACAACAGCGCTATTTCAATTGTTTGATGCTGGTGATCATATTTTAATTTCTAGAAATACTTATGGTGGAACATTTCGTATGTCAATGAATGTTTTGAAGCGCCAGGGTATTGAATTTGAATGGATTGATTCAAGACAACCTGAAAATATTGAAAAACATATAAAACCTAATACGAAGTTAGTTCATGTTGAAACACCCACAAACCCGCTTTTAGAGCTTTGTGATTTACAAGCAACATCCTCAATTTGTAAAAAAGCAGGAGTTTTACTCAGTGTGGATAATACATTTATGAGTCCTTACGGCCAAAGACCTTTAGAATATGGCGTAGATATTGTGATGCAAAGTTCTACAAAATCTTTATCGGGTCACTCAGATATCTTAGGTGGTGTTTTAACTACTAATAATGATGACTTAGGTGAGCGAATTCGATTTATGCTAAAGGCAACAGGCGGAGTGCCAAGTCCATTTGACAATTGGATTTTATTAAGATCAGTGAAAACTTTATCTCTTAGGTATCAGAAATCTTCTGAAAATGCGTTTAAACTTGCACAATGGTTATCTAGTGAATATGATTTAAAAAGAGTGATTTACCCCGGGTTAGATAGTCACCCTCAATTTGAAATTGCAAAAAAACAACAGTTCTCCCCTAATGGTAAAAATATTTTTGGAAATATGATTTCTATTGATGTTGGGAGAATTGATTTACGTGATAAATTTTTAGAAAAACTTAAAGTTATAACATTAGCAGAAAGCCTAGGAGGAGTTGAAAGTCTTTGCTGTGTCCCTTATGATATGACACATGCTGCAGTGCCCGTTGAGAATAAATTAAAAATGGGTATTACTGAAACTTTAATTCGTTTGTCAATTGGAATTGAAGATTTCGAAGATCTTAGAGAAGATCTACAAAATGCATTAGCAAAATAACAAACTTTATACCTTTTAATAATCTTAAACAAAATTGTAATTTTATAAGCTATTATTACTTAAAAAATCTTTGCCGCGGTGGTGGAATTGGTAGACACGCTGGTCTTAGGAACCAGTGCCGAAAGGCGTGAAGGTTCGAGTCCTTTCCGCGGCACAATAATTATTGAAATAAATGAATATTGAAAATAAAATAGATCAAATCCCTAAAAAAGAATCTGCTTTAAAGGTTATTGTTCACAGTTTTTTCGTTGTGCCTTTTATAATCGCTATTTTTGCTGTTTTAATATTTCTTGTAACACGAATAATGACTGCGGAACCAAATACAGCTCAGGACTATCTAGAGGATGTAAAAATTGGTGGTGCAACTAAAAGATGGCAAGGAGCATTTGAATTATCCAAAATATTATCTAATCCAAAAATGGTTCCAAAGGATGATCGTTTTGTAACTGAAATGATTAACACTTTTGAATATGCTATTAATGATAGAGATATTCGGATTAGGCAGTTCTTAGCTATTGCGATGGGTGCAACAGGTGATAAAAGATATGTTGAAACAATAATCAAAGCATTAGACCAAAATGATAGTGAAATTATTATGGCTTGTGCTTTTGCATTAGGCAACTTAAAGGATACTAGAGCTGTTGAATATTTATTAGACTTACTTGAGAGTGGAGATTCTCTGGTGAGACTGCAATCAGTAATAGCCCTTGGGAAGATTGATGACTCTCGTTCTATAATGGCTTTAGAAAAAATGTTAGCTGATATTGAACCAAATGTTCGTTGGGATGCTGCCGTCGCTCTTGCAAAACAAAAAAATTCAAGTGGAAGAAGAATAATATTAGACCTCTTAGATAGAAAGTATTTAAATTCTTTTTCTAATATTGATAAAGTAGAGCAGGTTCAAGCCATGATGGTAGCAATTAACGTTGCACCATTGATTAAAGACTCTGATCTAAAAGCATCATTATTAGATTTGAGAGAGAGTGATTCTAATTTGAAAATTCGAGAAGCTGCTCGTAGAGCATTACTAAACTTTGAAGAATAGATATCTACATGCCTAAGGCTAAAGATAAAAAAACAGTAACTATAACTCCGTCAAGTCCGCCACCTGCAGCTTTAAACAAAGCTGAATCAGGCGAGGAAGTATCTCGTCGATCTTTTTTTTCATGGTTATCAATCGGATGGGTGGCATTTATTGCTGCTACGGGTGGTTATTTTACCATGATGCTTAGATTCTTTTTTCCTAATGTTCTTTTCGAACCTGTTCAAACTTTCAGAGCAGGCTTTCCTGATGATTATACTAAAGGGCAAGTTGACTTAAGGTGGAAAGAAAAATTTGGTGTATGGATGATTAGAAATGATGAAGGACTATATGCTTTATCTACAGTTTGTACCCATCTGGGTTGCACACCCAACTGGCAACCAACTGCTAAAAAATTTAAATGTCCTTGTCATGGTAGTGGATTTAGAATGACAGGTATTCATTTTGAAGGTCCAGCTCCAAGACCATTGGAACGTTTTAAAATTACATTGGCTGATGATGGTGAAATTATTGTTGATAAAAACCAAAAATACCAACAAGAAAAAGGGCAGTGGACTGACCCAGAGGCTTTCTTAAAAGTATAAAGATAATAATTATAAAATGAGTGATAAAAAAAGTTTATTAGATAAATTTTCTGTAGGTCAAGTTTGGACCTCAATTTTTCGAGGTGGCGGTGTGCCAAAATCAAGACGCCAGCGTATGATGGTAGTTTTGAATTCAGTTTTTTTACACCTTCATCCTGTTCGTTTACCAAAACATGCTGTTAAGTTAAAGTTCACATGGTGTATGGGAGGACTTTCTTTCTTTATATTCTTGATATTGACTATTTCTGGAATTTTATTAATGTTCTATTATAGACCTACAATTGAATATGCCTATACTGATATGATTGACCTTTCTGAACAAGTACCTTTTGGTATTATGCGTGAAATTCATAGATGGGGAGCACATGCAATGGTTATCACTGTTTGGTTGCATATGTTCAGAGTTTTTATGACTGGTTCATATAAACCTCCCAGGGAATTTAACTGGGCAATTGGTGTTGTTCTCCTTATTCTAACTCTTTTACTAAGTTTCACAGGTTATTTGTTACCTTGGGATCAATTAGCCATTTGGGCAATTGCAGTTGGATCTAATATGGCAGGTGCAACTCCTTTATTGGGCGCAGAAGGACCGGGCTCAGCTTTATTAGCAATAGGTGATATTAATTTTATTACAAAGGTTAGTGATGCACGTTTTGGATTAATTGGTGGAAGGTTTTTAGGAGAAGCAACTTTACTTCGTTTTTATGTGCTTCATTGTATAGGTCTCCCATTTATTATTATGATATTTATGGCAGTTCACTTTTGGAGAATTCGTAAAGATGGTGGTATTTCTACTCCAGTATAGAAACTTATGGAAGATTTCAAATCATTAATTAATTATATATCTAACCCAACCATATTAGTAACTGCAGTAATAATAATTTTTCCGTTTGTGTTTCCTCCTACTAATTGGTTCTATAAAATAAATAAGCGGTTAAATATAGATAAATTATGGACTGGCAAAGGTCTTTTGTTGATGACGTTTGTGACTGTAGCTTTCTTTATTTTTGGTCTAACTGATTACAATTTTAGAAGTATTGTTTTAAAACCAGATAATGTTCCAATCTCTGGGCTTATTTTATTACTTATATTTTTTACCTGGCTATCAATGAGTCAAGCTTATAAAAATGATCAATTAGTAGACCAAGGTAAATCTGTGGATGAATATTATGAAGCACCAAATGATAAAGTATTAGTTTGGCCTGATTTAGTCTATGTAGAATTAATTTCTTTAATTCTTTTTTCAGCATTTATGTTAATTTGGTCAATTGGTCTTCCTGCACCTTTAGAGCAACCGGCAAATCCTGCTGAATCGCCCAATCCTGCAAAAGCCCCATGGTACTTTTTAGGTCTTCAAGAAATGTTAGTCTATTTCGATCCATGGTATGCAGGTGTTGTTTTACCAACTTTTATTATTATTGGTTTGATGGCAATTCCTTATATAGACAGAGATCCAAATGGTTCAGGGTATTATAGTTATAAAGATAGAAAACTTTCTATGTCCCTTTATTTATTTGGATGGCTAATTTTATGGAATGTTTTAATTGTAATAGGAACATTCTTAAGAGGTCCGAACTGGGGATTTTTTGGTCCTTTTGAATATTGGGATTCACATCGTTTAGAAGCATTAACTAATATAAATCTTTCTGAACTAATTTTTGTAAAATGGTTAGAGATTGGACTTCCACAATCTATTCTTTTAAGAGAAGCTCCAGGACTTCTAATCATGTTTATCCTTGTTGCAGTCCTACCAGTATTATTAGCTAAAACAGCTTTGAAAAAATACTATAATGATTTGGGTGCTTCGCGTTATTCAATATTTATTGTATTAACAATCTTTGGAGCACTTCTCCCTGTAAAAATGTACCTAAGATGGTTATTTAACCTTAAGTATCTTATATCAATACCTGAGTACTTTTTTAATTTTTAATAGATATGCGCATATATGAATAATTCAAATAATCAGGAACGTTATTACAATATACTTAAGCTAAATAAATGGTTCGCATTATCTAGTATTTTGTTTACTGCTTTTTGGGTTTTAGTTTTTGCTGATGACTTCAATAGACCTTGGAAAAAGTACCAAATAGAATTTAGAAAAATTGAAATTGAGAAAGTTAAGCAAGATATTAATACTGAGAAAGTTGCTTTAGAAGATAGCGATGAATATGAAGACCTAATGCGCTCTCTTAGTAAAAGTAGAGTTGATTTAGAACTAGAATCTGCAAAAGTTGATGATATTAATAACAAGCTAAAAATCTTAAATATTGAATTATATAAATACAATCAAGATTTTCAATTTAGTAAAGCAGATATGGATGCACAGCGTTATGCCTATGAAGAAGCCTTGTTTGGACATGGCAATGTTGAAGAGGCAGAAAAAAAGTATGAAGATCTTCGCAAAAAAACTGATGAAGTTTTTTTAGTAGCTGAAAATACACAGTCAGAGATAGATGAATTAAGTATTGAGTTAAAGCTTATCAACGCCAATATAAAGAAGTACGAAGACGCTATTTTTTCTGTATCAAAAGATAAACTTTTATTAGAGCGTCGTTTAACAAAACTTGATCCAGAATCAATGAACCTCTCAAATAAAGTGGCTAATATTATAAGAGATTTACCCGTAATTGATTTTATTGATCCTTATTATGATGTTAAGCAGGTTGTTGTAAATGATTTAAAAGAAGATCTTGTATATATGGGTATGCCAAAGGTTGATCGTTGTATGACTTGCCATGTAGGAATTGACAAAAAAGGCTTTGAAGACCAACCTCAACCATATACAACTCATCCACGTCTAGATGAATTTGCTGGAGGTAGCTCACCACACCCAATGAGTGAATATGGATGTACATCTTGTCATGCTGGAAGAGGAAGAGGAACGGATTTTATTTCTTCTGGGCACATGCCGAAAGATGAGATCCAAGCCAAAGAGTGGAAAAAAAAATATGGATGGGAAGCTCTCCATTATTGGGAAAATAAAATGTTGCCAGCTCAATATGTAGAGGCAGGGTGCTTTAAATGTCATGGTGATAATATGCCGGTTGTTGGCGCTGAAACATTGACTCTAGGCATGGCTACATTTGAAAAAGCGGGTTGTTATTCTTGTCACTCAATGGAACGTTGGGCAGATACTCCAAAGCCGGGACCAAGTCTTTATAAGTTAGCTTCAAAAGCAGATAAAGATTGGGTCTATCGTTGGATTATGGAACCAAGAGCCTTTAGACATAATACATGGATGCCTCATTTCTTTAAAAAAGGGAATAATAGTTCCCCCAAAGATATTTTACGCTCTGAACAAGAATCTTTAGCAATGACTGAGTATTTATATGAGTACTCAGAAGATTATAATTTGACAAAGGGACTTAAGAGTGGAGATCCAGAAAATGGAGCACTACTAGTTGCTTCTTATGGATGCATGGGCTGCCATCAAATTCAACCTGAGGTAGATGAATCATATGAACCGTCTTATGAAAATATAAGACTAGAACAAGGCCCTAATCTTATTGGTTTAGGTTCTAAAACAACAAAAGAATGGTTGTTTAGCTGGTTGAAAAATCCATATTCTTATCATCCAGGCACAAAAATGCCAAATTTGAGGTTAACTAATAAAGAAGCAAGTGATATTGTAAGTTATCTTATTGAAGATAAAACTGAAGATTTTGATAAAAGATTAGTACCTGAAATAGAAGTAACAATTTTGGACGAAATAACTTCTGATTTCTTATCCCAAGTGAATTCAACTCGGCAAGTCCAAAATATACTTAAAGAAATGTCTATAAAAGAGAAAATGATTCTTTCTGGAGAAAAGCTCATTGGACACTATGGTTGTTATTCATGTCATAATATAGATGGTTTTGAAGATAGAAAGCCAATCGGTATAGCCCTTAATTATGAAGGCAGTAAACTCATATCAAAACTTGATTTTGGTTTTTGGCATGATAAGATAGATCATACTAAATGGGATTGGTTTTATAATAAATTAGATCAACCTGAAAAGTTTGATCTAATTCCAAATGATGATGGAACTGTTTCAGTTAAACAGTTAAAACCACTAGAAAAATCAAGGATGCCACATTTTGGACTAGAAGATAAAGAAATAGAATCTTTAGTAACACTAATTATGGGTCTTGTTAAGGATGAAATACCATCTACTAAATTACCAGAGAATACTCCAGAATATTTAGCTGTCACAAAAGGTGAACAATTTATTCATACAAATAATTGTATGGGTTGTCATAAAATAGATGGCAAAGGAGGTGCAATATGGCCTTCAACTGCTGACTGGTTGAAGCAAGTTGCTGATAATACAAATGCTGAAGATATGAGTTTAGTCCAAAGTTTTAGTCCTCCAGTATTAAATACTCAGGGTAGAAAAACTCAGCCTCAATGGCTTCTAAGCTGGTTTAAAAATATTTCTATGGTTAGACCTAATTTACAGGCTAGAATGCCGAGTTTTGATTATACGGATGAAGAATGGAATACTGTTATTTCATATTTCCAAAGTAAAGATGATCTACCTCTGGCTTATGAAAACCCCCATAATTTTGAAATGAATTCATCTTCTTATAAAGCAGGTGAAAGAATTGCTGAAATGGGTGCGTGTAATAACTGTCATTTTTATGGAGAAGAAAAGCCAAAACAAGCTGCACTTACTTGGGCTCCTAACTTAGTATTAACAAAAGAGCGTTTAAGACCAGAATGGCTCGTGGAATGGTTTACTAACCCTCAAGATGTTATGCCTGGGACTAAAATGCCAGCGCCTTATATACCTACTGAAGAGCCAGTTAATTCTGTGGTTGAAGTTTGGGGTAAGGATGTTGCCAGAATAAGTACTGATAGTACAAAACTATATAAAGCTCTCAACGACTGGATGTGGGGAATGGATGGTAAAAAAGATGTTTCAGCCATTGTTAGAAGACATATTGAAACTAATGGATATGGATTTATTATTGATGAAGATGATGATTGGGGTGATGAAGACTGGGAATAAGAACTTTTGTATTAGCTAGATTTTAATTTTACATTTATTAAAGCTTTTATTTCCCAACTTTCCAAATTTTTAAGAACTTCTTTTTTTATTGTACTGGATTTACCACTATGTCTATTAGTATATGGGCACATAAGGCAACCATTACCACAACATTTACCTTCTTTGATTAAAAAAACTCTTGAAAGCATATATAAATTTTAAGAGTTTTTTATTTAAGATTATTATTTTTATTTTTTTGAAAAAGCTTAATTATATTTTATTAAGCATGTTAATTTTTGTTTCACTTTATTTTAAAATATATATAAATAGTGATTTGAAAGACAAATGTTTAAAATTCAGATTAGATGCAGTTAAAAGTTGAGTTAATGAATTAGTAACAATTTTTTATAACAACCAAACAAAAATATCTGCAGCATTTTTTTATTATCCTAAAATGGCTCGTAGAATATTTCTTCAAAACTGGGCTTTTTGGAATATTGATTTAGTACGTCCTATGAATTATCATCATTCTTATAATGAAGATACAGATTGAATTAATTTTAGTGTTGAGAATGGGATTAATGAAACAAAAGAGAAATTTGATTATTATTCTGGTATCTTTGTTGGAGCTTTAAATCCACAAAAATTTAAAGAAGTAATCATTGGATCAATTGATGCTGGAGCAAATATTATAGTATTTTTAGTGTAAATAATTTATCTAAAGAGCATTTAGATATACTGCATGATATAATAAAAAACCCTCAGTAAATGAGGGTTTTTTATAGCTAGAATAGAATCTAATATTATTTCTTTTTTGGAGGTTCAAAGCTGAAATTTAATTCAGCATTTCCGCCTTTTACAGTTACCTTCTTCGACATAAGTCTTTTAGTTCCAAACTTTTCTTGCCATGCTATAGCTTCATAAGTTCCATCAGGTACATTAGATATACTAAAAGAACCATCACTGCCACTTACAGCAAAGTAAGGATGATCAAAAACTTGAGTATAGCTTTTCATCCAAGGATGAACATCACATTTAATTACAAATACGTCTTCTGCTTTACTAAAGGTTACAGATTTTTCTTTTAAGGATTTAGGCATACCAAAATTAAATTCTTTATTTACTTTAGGTAATCCATGAATATTATGCATTGTAGCATCACTATTAAGTATTTTCACTGGTTGTCCAGCTTGAACTCCTAAAACATGTGGCGAATACACACACCCTTTCTGATCAATTATTACTTCATTTGAAGGTGCTTTTCCACTGTATTTTACGCCTTTTAAATAAACTATCACATTTGCCATATTGCCATCGGCATCAACAACCATCTTTTCATTTTTAGCGGCTTCTTGGTGCGAAGCGGCGCATACTGGATCAGCATCCATTCTGATTAGTTTTGCCTTTCGTACTTTACCAATGTATTTAACATTTCCTTTGATTTCGCCTGCTGTAATAGCACTAATTGATAAGAGAGTAATCATTCCTATATTTATAATTTTACGCATTTTAATTTCCTAAGATTTTTAAAAATATACCAAAACTTACCAACAAATTTACTGTGATTATATTAATGGTAACAACATAAGAAACTCACTCTTGCTATTAATATCAAAAAAAGTTGTGCAAAAATTTATTAAAAATAATATCAATATATTTTGCTCAATTTGTATCAAGTGGCCTAAATTCATTGCTTATAATAAATAATAATAATATGTATTTTAAATTAGGAATCATTAATGAGCACTGACCAGTATAAGCAAAGTTTCTGGACTAAATATATTTGGTCCACAGATCATAAAATAATTGGTATTCAATATGGTATAACATCTCTTGTTTGGTTGCTTTTTGGTTTTGGACTAATGATGATTATGAGATACCAACTAGCGTATCCAGATACTCCAGTGCCTATTGTTGGTGCACTTTTAGGTGAGGGAGGGCTATTACCACCTGAAATGTATAATTCGTTAGGTGCAATGCATGGTACCATTATGATCTTTTTAGGAGTAGTCCCATTAGCCTTTGGAGCTTTTGGTAACTATTTCGTTCCCCTTCAGATTGGTGCTATCGATATGGCTTTTCCTAAACTTAATGCTGCTTCATATTGGACTTATTTTGCGGGGTCTGTTATTATGGCTACAGGTTTTTTTGTTCCAGGTGGCGCAGCAAATTCAGGTTGGACCTCGTACCCTCCTTTATCTGAAATAGCAACAATGGGACAAACTGTATGGTTAATTGGAATGGTAATGCTAATTACTTCATCTTTGCTTGGATCAGTAAATATATTAGTAACTGTCATTCAACTTAGAACTGATGGATTGACTTGGATGAGGTTACCTATTTTTGTTTGGACTCAATTTATAACAGCATTTCTTTTATTATTAGCTTTTCCTCCATTAGAAGCTGCTGGCGTTTTACAATTAATGGATAGAGTGGTTGGAACAAGTTTTTTCATGCCGAGTGGCTTAGTAGTTACTGGAGAAGTAATGACGAATGCTGGAGGTGGAAGCCCCCTATTATGGCAGCATTTATTTTGGTTTCTAGCACACCCTGAAGTTTACGTTTTAATCTTACCAGCATTTGGTATTGTAGCTGAAATTATTGCTAATAATACTAGAAAACCTCTAGCGGGTTATAAAGCTTTAGTCTATGCAATGGTATTCCTAGCTTTTATGTCATTTATTGTTTGGGCACATCATATGTATATAACTGGCATGGGAACTTCAATAGGTGCTTTTTTTCAAACAACTACAATGATAATATCTATCCCCTCTGTTGTAATCCTTACAGCTTTATTACTTTCTTTATGGGGAGGCTCAATTCGTTTTAATACTCCAATGCTTTTCGCTTTAGGTTTTATTCCGATGTTTGGCATTGGTGGTTTGACTGGATTACCTCTTGGCCTAGCAGCTGCAGATATTCATTTGCACGATACATATTATGTAATAGGTCACTTTCATTATGTTGTTGCCCCTGGAACCATTTTTGCATTATTCGCTGGAATATATTATTGGTTTCCAAAAATAACGGGTAAAAGAACAAATGAATTACTTGGTAAGTTACATTTCTTCTTTTCTTTAATATTTATGAATGGCGTATTTATGCCGATGTTTATTCAAGGCTTAGCAGGTGTATCACGACGACTAGCTGATGGTGGTCAAACCTACGCTCATGCTGCTGATGTAATATATCTTAATGAAGTAATGTCTTATTCTGCTTGGCTTCTTGGCCTTGCCCAAATTTTCTTTATAATTAATATGGTTATAAGTCTTTTTGGTAAAAAAACAGGTGAAAAAAATCCATGGGATGCAACAACTTTAGAATGGACTGATACAACTTCACCTCCATTAGGTCATGGTAACTTTGAAATAGTTCCCAAAGTTTATCGTGGTCCTTATGAGTATAGTGTACCTGGTGAAAAACAAGATTTTACACCTCAAAGTAAGAAAGTTTAAAACTTATGGATATCCCTTATACCGTTAAAAATCGTCCTGATACAGGTCTATATAATGGAAAACTTGGTGTATGGTTATTTTTAGCCTCTGAAGTAATGTTATTTGGAGGTCTCTTTTCAGCATATATTTTTCTTAGAACGGGTGTAGATGATTGGCCTACTGGTACAGAATATCTTGACGTTCCTTTGGCTACACTAAATACATTATTCTTAATCTCATCTTCGGTTACTATGGTTATGAGCTGGGCTTCTCTGAAGTTGAACGACTTCAAGAAATATAAGCTTTATACGCTTATCACGCTACTGTTTGCCTTTGGATTTTTGGTAATAAAGTACTTTGAGTACAGCGCAAAGTTTGCTCATAATCCACCGTATCTACCAAGCACTAATAACTTTTTAGGGATCTATTTTACGATGACCGGTTTACATGTTCTTCACATAATTGGTGGTATCTTAGTAATAGGTTATTTTTATGGACCGGGTTCAAAAATGTGGAACTCTGACCCTGAACGCTTTACAAATCGGATAGAAATAGTTGGTCTTTATTGGCATTTTGTAGATTTAGTGTGGATATTTCTATTCCCGGTACTTTATTTATTATAGGATAAAATATGTCTGAATTAACACCAGAAGAAGTAAAACATCATATAAAAACATATGTATTGGTCTTTATAGCCTTAGCTTTTTTAACTATTGTAACTGTTGGTATTTCTTATTTAGATCTTGGCCATGTTGGAGGAATTATTCTTGCACTGATTGTTGCAAGTATCAAAGGTACTTTAGTTGCTTGTTACTTCATGCATTTATTAGATGAAAAAGTCACAATTTATTGGACTCTGATCGCAACTGTAGTAGCTTTTTTAATACTTATTTTTGTTCCATTGAGTGCAATGTTAGACCACGCTAGGATCTAGAATCATGTCAATAAAATCATTCCATATAATTTTTATTTTATTTTCAATTGGAATATCTATTTGGTTAGGTATTTGGGGGTTAAAAGAATCTGTCTATATTTCTGGAGCTTCTTTTTTATTTGGGGCTGCATTAATCCTTTATGGTATTAATGTACTTAAAAAATTCAAAACAATTTTATAATGAAAAATAAATTAATCACATTACTCATTTTAAGTATTGCCTTTTTCCCAGAAGTGACATTTGCGTGTGCTACTTGTTTTGGAGATCCAAATGCAGCAGCGACACAAGGAATGAATAAAGCTATTTTAGCTATGCTTGGAATTACAGGAGGCGTACTAGGTGGTATCGGTTCTTCGATTATTGTTTTACATCATCGTGCTAAAAAATATGCTAAGTCACTTAAAGAGAAAAAGAATTAATTCGGAGGATATAATCTGTGTTAGAAGTACTTAGAAGATTAGGCTTGCCATCCGTATCTGCATCAACGCAGGGACCACAAATCGATAATATTATTTCAATAGTTCATTGGTTAATGCTCATCTTGTTTGTGGGTTGGGGAGCATACTTTATATTTACACTCATAAAATTCAGAGCTTCTAAAAATCCCAAAGCAGATTACAAAGGAGTGAGAAATCATTATTCTTCTTATATTGAAGGACTAGTGGCTGTTATTGAGATTGCTCTTTTATTTGGTTTTGCTTTTCCGATCTGGGCAAGTCGTGTTAATGATGTTCCTGTAGGTACAGAAGTTGTTCAAATAAGAGTCATCGGCCAACAATATTTATGGAACTTTCACTATCCTGGTCCAGATGGTGTATTTGGAAAAACATCAGTATATTTAGTTGATGAAGCTGAAAATCCTATTGGTTTGGATCGAAATGATTCATTTGCTAAAGATGATTTTTATGTACCTCAAATGCATATACCTGTTAATACACCTATAAATATTTCACTTTCAACAAAAGATGTTATTCATAATTTCAAACTTCCTGAATTCAGAGTATCTCAAGATGCAATACCGGGTATGACAATTCCTGTATGGTTTGAAGCAACGATGACTTCTGATGAATTTTTAAAAACTACCATTGGAACTAAAAGAGAAGGTAGAGGTTTTGAAATTGCTTGTGCTCAGTTATGTGGTCTAGGCCATTCTAAGATGAGAGGCTATTTAAATGTTTATGATTCTGAAGGTTATTCTGCTTGGCAAGTAAGTGAACAAGAATATTTATTAGAGCAGGAAGATGATGATGATTGGGGTGATGATGACTGGTAAACTCTAAAGTAATAAATTTTTTTATTAAACCCCTGTGACTTTTTTTATAGGGGTTTTTTTTGATTTATAAATGAACAATGTAATTTAATTAGTAAATTGTTGGGCTGCTTTAAGAGAAAAATTTAAATCATGAAATACCAATCAAATATTTGGCTAACGCGACTTTCAAAACTCACTGTTTTTTCAACGCTATTTTTAATATTTGTAGGAGCATTAGTGAAAAGTCACGAAGTGGGTTTATCTGTTCCAGATTGGCCTACAACCTATGGAAAACAAATGTTTGCTTTTCCTCTTTCTGAAATGGTCGGTGGAATATTTTATGAGCATGGCCATAGAGTCTTGGCAACTATTATAGGTTTTTTTACTTTACTGCAAGCTATTTGGATTGGTTTTTCAAATGTTCCTTTTTGGCTTAAGAGATTAGGATTATTAGCATTAGGAGTAGTTGTCTTACAAGGAATATTTGGTGGAATAACTGTTCTATTTTATCTACCTCCAGCTGTATCAATGATTCATGGTATACTAGCTCAAACTTTTTTTATTATTACGATAATTATTGCTTATTCTCTTTCAAATGAACGAAATAAACGTGAAGAAATGGGATATAACAAGAACATTAAAAAGGGTTCTCTCTTTTTGATTAGTTTTGTTTATTTTCAGTTAATCCTTGGAGCATTAATGCGTCACACTGCTTCTGGTCTGGCTATCCCAGACTTTCCAACAATGGGAGGACTATGGTTTCCAACTTTTTCGGAATCAATGATAAATAATATTAATGTTGAGCTATTTGATATGGACTGGGGTATGGTTTCTAAAAATCAAGTAATTATTCACTTTATGCATCGATTAGGTGCACTGATTGTTTCAGCTTTTATTGGATATTTTTTCTATAAAAATAATTCAGTGATTAATAAAAATAAGACTCTGAATAAAACTAAATGGCTTATTATCATTGTTTTGGTTATTCAAGTTATTTTAGGAGCTTTAACAATATTAACTGAAAAAGCACCATATGTGGCAAGCTTCCATGTAGTGAATGGTGCTGCTTTATTGGGACTTAGTATTCTTCTTGTTTTAAGATCTCATCCAATACAATTTTCAAAATGGATTAAATGAAATTTAAAAAAGAAAAAGCGAAGTCAATTTTTCGTGTTTATTTAGAATTATGTAAACTGAATATTTTATCTCTTGTATTAGTATCTACATTTCTAGGTTACTATTTGGGTAATAATGGCATTGGTGAATTATCTAGAATATTATATACTCTTTTAGGTACCTCTCTTACAGCTGCAGGTTCTGGTGCCTTAAACCACTACTTAGAACGTAATTCAGATAAATACATGGAAAGGACAAAAAACAGGCCATTGCCAGCGGGTCTTATCTCTCCTTTAAATGTAATTATATTTGGTATATTTATGATATTAGGCGGTAGTCTTTTATTAGTATATAAAATTAATTTTCTTACAGGCTTTTTATCTCTTTTAACCGCATTTTTATATGTTGTTGTTTATACTCCTTTAAAGCGTATTACGTGGCTTAATACTTCGGTAGGCTCTAT
>Ga0115000_10001460_pt1 | contig 20991 bp, 18 predicted proteins | sample ArcticOcean_MG_C_6_FD_89690 | JGI IMG/M metagenome (GOLD analysis project Ga0115000, IMG submission 89690) | Marine microbial communities from western Arctic Ocean - ArcticOcean_MG_CB8_128 | ecosystem: Environmental > Aquatic > Marine > Oceanic | place: Arctic Ocean: Canada Basin | collected... | reverse complement strand
GCTTTCCGGTAACTATTCCACCTGCAGCCAGAATTGGAACATCTCATAAGGCTGAATCGCTTCATAGACTTCAGGTATAAGTATCATGGTTGGAACACTTCCACAATGACCACCAGCTTCTGTTCCAGAAACCACCAATATATCAACACCTGCTTTAACCTGGTTTATCGCATGTTGGGCAGTGCCTAAAAGAGCAGCCACTTTTACATCGTTATCTTTACCCATTTGAAGCATCCAGTCGGGCGGAACGCCTAAAGCATTGGCAATTAATTTTATTGGATGATTAAAAGCTACATCTAGAAGAGCTTTCGCACCTCCAGATTGTGTATTAGCTGCAAAACCTGAACCTCCAGTATCAATTGTTCTAAGCTCAGAGGCTTCTATGCCATTGTTTTCTAGAACATCAGCTCTAAAGTCTGCATATTCTTGAGGAATCATTCCAACTAACTTCTCAGCATCAAATTTTTCATCTCTGCCTATCATCTTATTTGGTATTAATACATCTACACCATATGGCTTGCCGTCTATATGTTCATCAATCCATTTCAATTCTTTTTCAAGTTGTTCAGGTGACATACCGACAGCACCAAGTACACCACAACCACCAGCTTTCGAAACAGCCACGACAACGTCCCTGCAATGCGTGAAGGCTACCAGTGGAAATTCTATGTCTAAAAGTTCACAAATTTTTGAGTTCATCTATCTCTCCTAATTTTATTTTTAATAAATTGATTGCAAATACAGCGATAGAAAAATCTGCAAAATAACAACAACTCCAATCAAGCTAAAAAACGATGCAATAGTCACAATTGTTTTTTTATCTTCTTCCATTTAGTTTCTCCCGTTAATTAATAGTATTATTCTTTGTTAAATATGGAAGGTCAAAGAAAATTAAATAAAAAAGCTTGGAGTTGGGCCTTTTATGATTGGGCAAACTCTGCATTTGCAACCACAGTAATGGCAGGTTTTTTTCCAATTTTCTTTAAATCCTATTGGGCAGCTGATCTAGATCCCGCTCAAAGTACTTTTGCTATTGGTTCAATTAACTCTTTCGTGGGTTTATTAATTGCCATAAGTGCTCCAGTACTGGGTGCAATAGCGGATGTTGGGCGTTCTAAGAAAAAATTCTTATTCTTTTTTGCATTGTTCGGAATTTTTTCTACAGGTTATTTATTCTTCGTTCCAGAAAGTTCATGGAAATTAGCCATTCTCTTTTATGCTCTCGGAGTAATAGGTTTTTCTGGAGGTAATATTTTCTACGATGCTTTGATTATTAATATTTCAAAACCGAATGAAAGAAACAGAGCCTCCGCTCTTGGCTTTTCGTTGGGTTATCTTGGTGGAGGTCTTCTCTTTCTGATTAATGTACTAATGTACTTAAACCCAGATTGGTTTGGTTTATCATCATCAATAAATGCAGTTCTATGGTCCTTTCTCAGCGTGGCTCTTTGGTGGTTTATTTTTTCTTTTCCTCTCTTTTTAAATGTAAAAGAAAGTAATGACATTGATAACAATAAACATCCAGCCGTTATAAAAACAGCATTTATTAATCTCTACCAAACGGCTAAATCTATAAAGAAATATAAAAGTGCAGCCATCTTTTTGATGGCTTATTTTTTATACATGGACGGTGTAGATACCATCATAAGAATGGCAACCTCCTATGGTTCAGATATAGGTTTAACTGCTACCTCTATGATAGGAGCTCTACTCTTAACTCAATTTATAGGCTTTCCAGCAACTCTTATTTTTGGAATTTACGCAGACAAATTTGGACATAAACGCTCGCTTAGCTTTGCGATTATTGTTTATATAGGAGTGGTCTTGTTTAGCTCTCAGATGGATACTGCAATTGAATTTTATGTCGTTGCATCTGTTATTGGTTTGGTACAAGGAGGAGTTCAGGCAATCAGCCGATCTTACTTCAGTAATTTAATACCCGAAGAGAAGGCTGCAGAATTTTTTGGCTTTTATAATTTCATAGGAAAATCTTCAGTTTTCTTTGGTCCCTTTATGGTTTCAGGAATAGCGCTTTTAACGGGAACTCCTGGATATGGAATTCTAAGCCTATTGTTGCTGTTTATTCCAGGATTGATTTTACTTTGGAAGGTTCCATCAAGTTAGAACAAATTCTGTTCTACTAATACACTTTTAAGCACACTAGGCTTGTCAGTCATTAATCCATCCACACCCATTTTAATGAGACTGTTCATTTGCTCTGATTCATCTATTGTCCAGACGTGAACTAACTTTTCTTGTCTATGAGCTTCTTGAATGAAGTTTTTAGTTACCACAGGTACTCCCCACTGAGCGGTTGGAACTTGTGCACACATTCCGGGCTGATTTTTAAAAGGCATGCCATAGGACTTCATCATGAGTTTAGCTACCTCTATTTGCCCCATCGAAGTGCAAACACCATCTCCTGCTAAGCTTCTTATTCGATTGAGTCTTTTGGTGGAGAAAGCTGCTAAACAAGTTCTTTTTAAAGCATCATGAGATTTAATAATTTCAATTGATTTATCAACGGCATCATCAACTTTTATATCAATATTAAATCTTAGATTCTTAAACGAACTCAAGAGCTCATTGAGTGTAGGTATTTTGCCGCCATGAAGAAGTTCTATTGATTTTATTTCCTTAATACTAAGTTCACTAACTTTTTTTGGTATACCTGCAATTCTTTTTAAGTCTATGTCGTGAAATATCACCACCTCTCCGTCGCTTGTAAATTGCACGTCTGTTTCCATGAAGGTGAAACCCAGATCAGAGGAGTGCTGGAATGCTTCTAGGGTATTCTCTGTTTCCACTTCATCGCCTCCTCGGTGAACAAAACCAAAGAAATCAAAACCTTCAAAAAATGTATGCATAATTAATTTATCAAAAGAATCTATCTTACTAGTAACAACCATAGCAATATAGCCATTGATTATTTCTTGAAATAGCAGTGAAATAGAATGATGAATTATATCTTCTTCGTTTTATTGGCTGCATTTCTTCTTTTATATGCACCATACTTTCTAAAAACTTATCATCTGCGTAACTTAAAAGAATCCGATCTTCCTAAAGAGGGTTCCTGGATTAAGTTAAGTGAAGGAAATATTTACTATCGTTGGTATAGCCCCAATGAAGGAAAAGAAAATGGAGAAACGATTGTCATGGTGCATGGATTTTCAACACCAAGTTTCGTATGGGGAGGTCTTTTAGATAACCTAATAAATGAAGGTTACAAAGTTCTTGTTTATGATCATTTTGGACGAGGCTATTCTGAAAGACCAAAAATTGCCTATTCAAAAGATCTTTATGTAAATACCTTAAAAGAATTAATTGATTCTCAGGGCTTATCTAAACCATTACATCTGTTAGGTTATTCTATGGGAGGACCTATTGTTGGTCACTTTGCTACAACCTATCCTAATTTAACAAAGAGCTTGTCTTTAATTGCACCCGCAGGATTTATGATGAAAGCAGCAGGTCTTTCTGGATGGTCTACTAAACCTGTTATAGGTAACTGGTTCTGGCATGTCTTCAATCATAAGATTTATGGGGTAGGAAAAATGTCAGAAACTACTTCCAGCGACGATCCTTTATCCATTAATGAAGAAGAATTTTTATCTCATTTTAATAATCAATTATTATTTAAAGGGTTTACGGAATCTCTCTTATCTACCGTCAGAAACTTTCAAATGTTTAATGCGGAAGATATGTATTCAAAAATTGGAGATCAGGGAGTTCCTGCTCTTGCGATATGGGGCAAAAAAGATGGAGTCGTTCCTTACGAGGGAAGTGTTTTACTAAAACAATGTATTCCACAAGTTAAACTCATTACAATTGATGAAGGAACTCATGACATTACTTATCGACAACCCACACAAGTGAGCGACGCACTTAAAGATTTTTTATCAAATACGGAATAAATACTACTTTGAATGATTTTAAAGAGATAAGTCCTTACGAAGACGCTGAGGTTCAAGGTGTTATAAGAAAACTTAAAGCTAATAAGGCCTTTCATTATAAATTTTCTTATTTCTTTTTTCCAAAGATTGTTTCTCTTTTACCTTTTTTAGGACGCCTTTTGTTTAGATTTAAGTTTAATAAATATTTTGGATCTTCGAAAACAATTAAAGACTTTCAAGAAAATATCTCTCCTTTTTTTATCGACATGATTAAATCTTCGACCGACGGATTTACAGTTTCTGGAGAAGAGAATTTAACTGATAAGCCAACTTTGTTTATTGGCAATCACAGAGATATTGCATTGGATGCTGCCTTTTTAAATTACACCTTATTTTCAAAAGATTTTAAAACAGCAAGAATTGCTATAGGAGACAACTTGCTAGACGGTGATTTTGCAGAAGATCTCATGCGTTTGAATAAGAGTTTCGTAGTTCACAGAAGTATTACTGGAATTAAAGAGGCTTATAAAAAACTACACAGACTTTCTACCTACATACAAAAGAGTATTTGTGAAGATAAGGAGAGTGTCTGGATAGCACAAAGGCAAGGCAGGGCGAGTGATGGGAATGATGTGACTGACGTTGCTGTTTTAAAAATGCTATATCTCTCTTCTAAGAAGACTTTAACCCTTGAAGAATGGTTGCGGGCTGTTAATTTAACTCCCGTAGTAATTTCTTACGAATACGACCCTCTGGATATAATCAAAGCTAAAAGCTCAGAAGGAGACACTAAAGCCTTAGATATAGAGAGAGATATAAATGAGCTTATTAAGGGGGTAAGAGAAAATAAAGGCAGAGTTCACCTGCACATATGCAAACCTCTAGTAAATGAATTGACTTCTTTAGAGCAAATATCAAAAGAAATAGATTTATCTATTCAGAGTAATTATAAGCTTTGGCCAACGAATTACTTTGCGGTGAATGAATTATCCAAAACCTATTCTAAATACAAGAGTATTATTAAAAAAAGTATGGATATGCAAAACTTATCTTTGTTTGTGGAACGTTTTAAAGACTTAGATAAGCCAGCTTTAGGAACAGTTTTTAAAGCTTATGCAAGACCAGTCTTGAATAAGAAAGAGTCAGAACACCAGGGTCCTGACTCTTAATTTTGTTTCTCTGAAGTTATCCACAAAGTTTTCAAAAATTAACTTCGATACCACCCTGTTCATTGGGACCACTTTACATAGAGAAGGTAATCAGGAATGTATCTTCATTTGTTAAACCGCTCTTACTGTCGGCACTAAAATCACTCCAGCCAATAGAGATTCCAAGTCCAGCTATGGTCTTTGGTAGCTCATAACTTATTAAAGTGTATTCTCCATAATCCTCATAGTCACCAAAAGCAATATTAATACCGCTTTCTCCTAAATCAATTGAAGCTTCTGTGTTGTTGGGAGCTCTGTCTTGCCCTGAAGAGAAAGTTAGGCCGAAGTAGCTATAACTCATGCCTAAATATATTTCTTCAAAATCAAGAGAATTTTCACCTGGGTAAGTGTATGCAAGATATCCAACATCGTACGCGAATCCACTTTCAAGTTCATTTGAATATCCGGCATACCAATCAAGTTCTGTAGCGGCATTATCACCAAATTCAACATTTGAAGCCCAAGTACCAAAATATAGTCCGTTTTCATTTGCTATATCAAAGCCTCCAGAAATTGCTGTTTCACCAGAAGTTTGAGTCATTCCCCTCCAAATATAATCATTTGATAAAGCTACGTTGCCTTCAAATTCTGCTGAACTTATAGACGACTGTCCTATGAATATAATGCTGATTAAGCAAATTTTATTAAATAATGTCATGCGATCTCCTTTGATAATTAGTTGAACAATACAAGTATATACATGCAACTTCTGTGCCAAGTATTCAGCCTCATTTTAAAGAAAATATGCTTAAAGTTGGTGCGTATTAAAAAAAAGAAGTAAAACTCGGTGCAATGGTGTGTAAAAAGTTTTTATCTCAAGATATATCGTGTAATATTCAGCCTCTCAAAAGACTACTAGGAGATAATAATGGAATTAATTAATAAAGTTGCCCTAATAACAGGTGGTGCTTCAGGACTCGGATTGGCAACTGCGGAAGTTTTAATAGAATCAGGAGCAAAGGTCATGCTTCTGGATTTAAATGAAGAAAATGCCAAAGTTGCTTCAGAAGCTCTTGGAGAAAATGCTAGTTATGTCATTGCGAATGTGACAGAAGAAGAATCTGTTACAAATGCCATTCAAGAGACCGTCAGTAAATTTGGAAGTTTACACATTACCGTAAATTGCGCCGGCATAGGAAGTGCTAGTAAGACAGTAGGAAAAAATGGCCCTCATCCTCTTGATTATTTTAAGACAGTTGTTGATATCAACTTAAATGGAACTTTTAATGTTTTGAGATTAGCAGCTGTAGAAATGGGCAATAACGAACCAACTAGTGATGGGGAATGCGGTGTTATCATAAATACTGCCTCTGTAGCAGCTTTTGACGGACAAGTGGGTCAAGCGGCTTATAGTGCAAGTAAAGGTGGAGTTGTAGGTATGACCTTACCAATTGCAAGAGATTTAGCGAGAATGGGTATTAGGATTAACACCATTGCACCAGGTATTTTTGATACACCTTTAATGGCAATGGCACCCGATGCTATAAGAAACCCCTTAATTGAAATGACTCAATTTCCAAAGAGACTGGGCATACCTTCTGAATACGCTTCTTTGGTAAAACACATTGTTGAGAATGCTTTTTTAAATGGTGAAACAATCAGACTGGATGGTGCAATTAGGATGCAACCTAAATAAATAATTATGGATTTTATAATTCAATACGGATTCTTTCTGCTGAAAGTAGTTACAGTGGTAATTGCAATCTTATTGCCTATCTTAATTGTTATTAATTCTTCTAAAAGTAAATCTATTTCTGAAAAAGGACACTTGCAAATTAAAAATCTCTCAGATCAATTTGAGAGCATGGGCAATGCGCTTCAAGGTTCTTTAATGGACTCGAAGACCTTTAAAAAATTTAGAAAAGACCTTGATAAAAAGAAGAAAAAAGAAGACAAAGAATCTGCGAAAGATCAAGAATCAATTTTTGTTTTAAACTTTAATGGAGATATTCAAGCTTCTGAGGTTGATAAACTTAAGCATGAAATAAATGCAATCCTGCTCTCAGAAACTGAATGTAAAGAAGTAGTTCTGAAAGTCGAGAGTGGTGGCGGTTCTGCATATGCTTATGGCCTTTGTGCGGCAGAATTAAAGAGACTGGTGAATGCTGAGATCAATCTAACTGTGTGCATAGACAAAGTGGCAGCAAGTGGCGGCTATCTAATGTCGTGCGTTGCTTCAAAGATAGTGGCTGCTCCATGGGCTTTAGTTGGGTCGATAGGTGTTATAGCTCAAATGCCAAACATACATAAATTGCTTAAAAAGAATCTTGTTGATTTTGAAATGCACACGGCTGGTGAATTCAAAAGAACTTTGACAGTTTTTGGAGAAAACACAGAGGAGGGCAGAGACAAGTTTAAATCAGAGCTAGAAGACCTTCATGTCATATTTAAAGATTTTGTAAAAGATAACAGACCAGAAATAGACACCAGTGTTGTAGCTACTGGTGAGGTTTGGCAAGGAGAGAAGGCTTTGGAAGTGGGTCTTATAGATGAAATAGGAACGTCTGACGATTACTTGGTTAAATTATCTAAAAAGTTTAAGTTATTTGAGATTGAATATATTGAGAAAAAGAATCTTTCCGAACGCTTTGCCTTTGCAGCTGAAACATTTCTTAATAGAACGGTCTTACGAATTTACGATACATTAAATAAAAGCAGATTCATCTCTTAAAATATGACAAAAACTTATAAGGCTTTAGAGTCAAAAAAAACAGAACAACACAATCAACTTGCTATAGTTGAAAAAGAAATTCAAGACCTCCCTGAGGGTGATCTTTTAATAAAAGTTGAATATTCTTCTTTGAATTACAAAGATGCTATGTCGGCAAAAGGTATTCCAGGTGTAACACGAAACTACCCTCACACTCCAGGAATTGATGCTGCAGGTGTCGTAGAGTCTTCTAAAAGTGCTAATTTTAAAGAAGGGGATAAGGTTATAGTCACAGGCTACGATTTGGGCATGAATACTTCCGGGGGTTTTGGGCAATACGTGAGTGTTCCATCTGATTGGGCAATTAACTTACCTGAAGGTTTAACCACAAGAGAAGCCATGTGTTTAGGGACTGCTGGTTTGACCGCAGGACTTTCTGTCCATGCTTTAGAAAAACACAGAGATTATATTGGATTGTCAGGTACCAAATCTATAGTTACAGGGGCAACTGGTGGTGTCGGCTCTATTGCTGTCATGCTGCTATCAAAATTAGGTTCGGAAGTTACGGCAGTAACAGGAAAGAGTGACCAGTCGGAATTCTTGACTTCTATTGGCGCCAATAACGTGATCAGCAGAGATGAGTTAGCAGAAATAGCTAGAAAACCAATAGGAAAGAGTGTTTGGGATTTGGGTGTTGATGTAGTCAGTGGAGATATTCTAACTCTTTTACTAACTTCACTTAATCCTGGTGGAGCTGTTGCTTGCAGCGGATTGGTAGGCGGCCCTTCTTTTGAGAGCTCAATTTTTCCTTTCATACTAAGAGGCAATGCACTTTTAGGTATTGATTCTGTAGAAATACCACTCGACGCGAAGAATCATATTTGGAAACATTTTGCTACAGATTGGAAAATAAATTTGGAGAACTCTATAAAAGAAATAGGTTTGGAAGAATTGCCGGAGGAGATAGAGACTATCTTGAAAGGCGGTCAGGTTGGAAGGATTTTAGTGCAACTTTAAAAAAAGGAAAAAAAATGACTGATAATGATGAACAAGATGAACTAAGAGAAGCAGACAGCAAAGCAGATGCCATTGCTGCATTAGGAATAATTCTAACTTTAGTGGCTATAGTAGTTTTTTGGGTTTCAAATCAACAATAAATAAAAATTATGGACGTAGTAAATTTTTTAAAAGATAAAACAAGATTGCCTGTAATAGGCGCTCCTTTATTCACAGTTTCATATCCTGAGCTTGTAGTCGCTCAATGCAAAGCAGGAGTGGTTGGATCTTTCCCAGCCTTAAATGCTAGACCTGCAGAAAAGCTTGATGAATGGATAAAATCCATGAAAAAAGAATTATCTGAATATCAGGAAGCTAATCCAAGTGAAATAGTAGCTCCTTTTGCTGTTAATCAAATTTGTCATCACTCGAATAATCGCCTCGAGGAAGACATGGAAGTTTGTGTGAACAATGAAGTCCCTATTATCATAACAAGTCTTCGAGCCCCTAAATTTGTTGTTGATGCAGTTCACAGCTATGACGGAGCTGTTATGCATGATGTTATTAATATAAGACACGCAAAAAAAGCTGTTGATGAAGGAGCTGATGGCCTTATTCTTGTATGTGCTGGGGCGGGTGGGCACGCAGGAACGTTAAGTCCGTTTGCTTTGGTAAGGGAAGTAAGAGAATTTTTTGATGGACCAATTGCTCTATCGGGAAGTATTTCTGACGGAGCTTCAGTTTTGTCGGCCCAAGCAATGGGTGCAGATTTTGCCTACATAGGCACTAGATTTATTGCAACTCAAGAAGCAAATGCTACACAGGGTTACAAAGACATGATCGTTGACAGCTCTGCTAAAGATATTATGTACTCTTCAACCTTTACTGGTGTGGACGGTAACTACCTCAGACCGAGTGTTGAGAACGCTGGCTTAGATCCTGAAAACTTACCTTTTGCAGACAAGAACGACATGAATTTTGGAACCTCAGGCGGGGCAGGTGACAATCAGAAGAAAGCTTGGAAAGATATTTGGGGATCAGGGCAGGGAATAGGAACTCTGCACGATGTCCCAACAGTCAGAGAGTCTGTTGATTCAATGATTGAAGAATATCAGCAAGCTTCAAAAAGGCTAGATATTAGAGCTTAATTACTCACCGGTAAACTTTGGTTCTCTTTTTTCAAAGAAAGAGAGGACAGCCTCTTTTCGATCCTTTGTTTCGTAGGAAAGCATTGTTTGATCATAATCCATATGCATAATCGATTTGTCATTCCCGTACGTTAATTCGTTAACGCTTCTTTTTATCATTTGCGCGGCTAATGGTGGTTTAGAGGCAAAAGTTAAAGCCATTTTTTCTGCTTCACTCTCTAAATTATCAGGATTACAGACCTGATCGTAGAAACCCCAAGAGAGAAGAGTTGTTGCATTTTCATGTTCTCCTCCTATCACTAACTTTTTAGCTTTTGCTGGTCCAACTAACCTTACTGCTAACGGAAGTCCCAGCCAGTTAAGATTTATTCCTAAGTCTATTTCGGGATATCCCAATTTAGAATTTGTATCTGCTATTCTAAAATCACAGGCTGAAGCTATGCATGCCGCTCCTCCTAAACAATAACCGTTAACTGCCGCAATAGTTATTTGATCCACATTTAACATAGATTCAATGGCTGGTTTTCCAAAGTTATTTCTCCATAACTCAAGATAACTTTTAGGTTCATTTCTTTCCTTAATATCAGCTCCTGCAGAAAAATTTTCTCCGCTTCCTGTGTAAATAACGACTCTCGTTTCTAGGTCTTTTTTAAGGCTGATATTGAAGGCTGTGATTTCTTGAAGGACATCAATACTCAAAGCATTCATTGATTCAGGTCTGTTTAAGTAGACCCAAGTAATAAAACCTTCTTTTTTAGTCTTTAAGTATTTCATGTCTATTATTTCTCTAAATTAGCTAAGTATTTTTCTGCGTCTAAAGCAGCCATACAGCCAGAACCAGCAGAGGTGATTGCTTGACGATAGATATGATCAGAGACGTCACCTGCTGCATATATCCCGGGGATACTTGTTTGGGTTGCAGCTCCTTCCAGGCCGGAATGAACCTGTATATAACCATCTTTCATGTCCAATTGATCAGTAAAAAGATCAGTATTTGGTTTATGGCCTATTGCTATAAAAACACCTTCAACTTCAATATCAGTTGTTTCATCAGAATTAGTATCTTTAATTCTTACTCCGCTTACCAAGGAACCATTTCCGATGACTTCATCAAGATTTTTATTCCAGAGAATATTAATATTTCCATCAGATTCTTTTTTAAAAAGACGATCTTGTAATATCTTTTCTGCTCTTAATTCTTCACGTCTGTGTATCAAAGTGACGCTTGCACAAAGATTAGATAGATAAAGTGCTTCTTCGACAGCGGTATTTCCGCCTCCAATAACTACCACGTCTTTTTCTTTATAAAAGAATCCGTCGCAAGTAGCACATGCGCTGACGCCTTTTCCTAGATATTCTTGTTCTGATGCAAGTCCTAAGTACTGAGCGGAGGCTCCTGTAGCTATAATTAAAGCTTCAGTTTCGTACTCATTTACATTTCCTACGAGTTTAAAAGGACTGCTTGTCACGGATGTATTTTCTATATGATCAAAAATTACTTCCACATTAAGTGATTCAACGTGTTTTAACATTCTATCCATTAATTCTGGACCTTGTAGTCCTTCACTGTCTCCCGGCCAATTCTCAACATCTGTTGTGGTTGTTAATTGTCCACCTTGCTCCATACCTGTGATAATGCAAGGTTCAAGACCTGCTCTGGCAGCGTAAACAGCAGCGGTATAACCTGCTGGACCAGAGCCTAGAATGATTAGTTTCCTTTTTAAATTATCCATTTTTTTATATTATTACTCCTAAGGCTTTAATTATAGCCTGAGATTCTAGTTTTATACTTAATCAAGGTTAGAAGAACCATTAAAATAAATATACAATAAGTAAACTTATACTTTTAGTGACTAAAAAATCTCAAGCAACAAAAAAACCAGCTAATCAAGCTGTATCAATCTCTCGTATAAAGCTTAATAGGCTCATTTTAGATTCTTGGCTAATTATTCAGGGATTTTTTGGAATATTTATTTTGTTAGCACTTGTTAGCTACTCAGTTAAAGATCCAAGTTGGACGTCTCAGAGTTTTACCAGCGGCTTAGTTGGCAACACTCAAGAAATATCGAATTTTGTAGGTAGTTGGGGTGCATATCTTAGCGACTTCCTACTAACAGTTTTTGGTTATATGTCTTACATCCTGCCTTATTGGTTGCTATGGCCTTTGATAAGACATTTCTTTGTCGAAAAAAACTCTATACCTTTCGCAGATGCCTATTCAGGGCTTTTAGGATTAAAAGTATTTGGTTGGATTTTAGTTGTTGTATCAGGAAGCACTATATTTTCGATAATTCTGGAGCCTGGATTTAGTTATTTACCACAAGAAGCTGGAGGCTTAATAGGCTCTAAAATATCCTCTCTAACCTTAGGTCCGTTAAGCACAGTTGGGAGCGGACTGCTTTTTATATCTCTAGCATTATTAGGACTAACTCTTTCTTTGGAAGTTTCTTGGGCTAATTTAATATCTAAATCTCAAACTTACTTTCTGATATCTGGAACTCAAATAGGAGAGAGGCTCTCTAACTTTCTAGAAAACCTTCGACAAAAGCAGAAGCTAAAAAAAGAAAAAGTAGAACGACAAGAAAAGGTTATTGAAAGCTCTAAAGTAAAAGAAGTTTCTAAACCGGCAGAAGTTGTAAAACAAAAACTTAAGCTTGATACAAGTAAAAGAGCAGAAGAAGAAAAACAAGAAGAGTTGTTTGAATACAAAGAGATTTCTCAACCTCCAAAATTATCTCTTTTAGATGAAAAAACAGAAATAAGTTCTGATGAAACTTCAGAAACCTCTCTGCGTCAATTGGGGGAGATGGTCATCAGCAAATTAGCAGAATACAACATCAATGATGTGACTGTTGAATCTATCCAGCCTGGTCCTGTTGTTATACGTCTTGAGCTCAAATTACCCAGTGGATTAAAGGTCAATCAAGTTTCTAACATTAGTAAAGACCTCGCTCGTTCACTGTCAAAGACCAGCGTGAGAATAGTTGAAGTTATCGAAGGCAGAGATACGATAGGTATAGAAGTTCCAAGAGAAGATCGCCAACCTGTTCTCCTTAGTGAAGTTTTATCGAGCACAGTTTACGATGATTCCAAAAGCCCTTTAACCATTGCTTTAGGTAAAGACATAAGTGGTTCTGCGGTTGTGGCTGACCTTTCTACTATGCCACATCTTTTGGTCGCAGGAACTACTGGTTCCGGTAAATCAGTAGCCATTAATGCAATGCTCATCAGTATTCTTTACAAAGCAAGTCCTGAGCAAGTTCGTTTAATTTTAATTGATCCTAAAATGCTTGAATTGTCTGTTTATGAAGATATTCCTCATTTATTAGCACCCGTCATAACGGATATGAAAGAAGCCTCTAGCGGACTTCGTTGGTGCGTTAATGAAATGGAAAGAAGATACAAACTTATGGCTCATGTAGGCGTAAGAAATTTAAATGGTTTTAATAAAAAAATATCAGATTCAATAGCTTCGGGAGAGCTAATTAAAGACCCTACCTGGAAAATTAATGAAGCAGCTGAAGGAGAAGAGGCTCCTACCCTGGAAGAGCTACCTTTCATCGTTTTAGCTGTTGATGAACTTGCAGACCTAATGATGGTTGTGGGTAAAACAGCTGAACAACTTATCGCAAGAATAGCTCAAAAAGCTAGAGCTGCAGGCATACACATGCTGCTTGCTACACAAAGACCTTCTGTCGACGTGATTACGGGATTAATCAAAGCAAACATCTCTTCTAGAGTGGCATTTCAGGTTGCGTCAAAAATGGATTCAAGGGTAGTTCTGGATCAAGGAGGGGCAGAGCAACTCTTAGGTAAAGGAGACATGTTGTACATCTCTCCAGGAACCTCGATACCTCAAAGAGTACATGGAGCATTTGTAGGTGATGATGAAGTCAAACGAGTAGCAGATGATTGGCGACAACGAGGAAAGGCAGAATATTTAGAAGAAGTTACAAAAGAAGAGGGGACTGTTTCAGGCATGCCTGGTATTGCTTCTGAATCTGAAGACGGAGAAAAGGACGAACTTTATGATGAGGCTGTGGCATTCGTTGCTCAATCTAGAAGAGCTTCCATATCGGCTGTTCAAAGAAGGCTTCGAGTAGGATACAACCGCGCTGCAAGAATCATTGAAACAATGGAAGAGACGGGCATAGTAAGTCGGATGGCCACCAACGGAAATCGAGAAGTACTCATACCGCCACCTCCCGAGGATTAGTTTGAGATTATTTTTATTTTTTACAGCACTATTCCTTAGCTCATTTACTTGGAGTGAAAAAACAGAAAATACCGTAATTATCTTATCCTTGGACGGATTTCGTCACGACTATCCTGTTCAGTCATCAAACGGAGGTTTTAGTAAAATTGCAAAGGAAGGATTAAAGGCAGATTACTTAGTGCCGGTCTATCAATCATCCACTTATCCAGCTCACGTGTCTATGGCAACCGGAGTAAGTCCAATTAAACACGGTATTCTTCATAACGGTTTCTTTGATAGAAAAAAAGGTTCTTTCAGTTACGACCCAGACGCTAACTGGATTGAAGTTGCACCCTTATGGATATTGGCAGAACAGCAAGGAGTTAAGGCAGCAACTTTTTTTTGGGTAGGGTCTGAAACGGATTGGAATGACGTTGCTATCTCTTACTCAAAAGCACCCTTTAATGGAAGGATATCCGAAAAAGATAAAATCTCTCAAATTCTTTCATGGATGGATATGCCTGACGAAGAAAGACCAAGACTTATAATGTCATGGTGGCACGGTGCTGATTCTATAGCCCACAAACTCGGACCAAATCACCAATCGGTAAAAAATCAAATAAAGAAGCAAGACAAGCTGTTACTTTCCCTCATAGATCAAATTGAAGACAGGAATCTTTGGAGTGAGACTACGCTCATTGTTGTTAGCGATCATGGCATGTCTGAAATATCTAATTTAATAAACATTAACGAAATACTTAAAACAGAATTAATTAAGGCCAGACTTTCACTAGGGCCAGCGGTAGGGCACATTTTCTTGGATGAAGAAGAAGATTTGTCTCTAGCATTAAAAACATTAAGAGCTAACAAAAAACTTCAAGTCTACAGTCAGGCTGAAACACCGACAGAAATAGGTGTTCATCCTTCTCGCACGGGTGATATAGTTTTAACAACTTCAGCACCCAATATGCTCGTAAGTAGAAACAACAAAACTCCTCCCAAAGGAATGCACGGATACAATCCAACTATAAATAACGAAATGAACGGTATTTTTTATGCCTATGGTTACGGTGTAGCAAATAAATCAATAGGCCCTGTTCATCAATTGGATCTAGCACCAACTGCTGCAAAGCTACTTGGAATTGAAATGCCCAACATTGCCGAAGGTAGAGTCATTCGATTGGATTGATGAAGCTAAGACTCTATTTACCTTTATATTTTTCATTACTCATTTGTAAGCCTCTGATGGCTGATGAGTTAGTTACCGAGCAAACTTTTGTTAATTATTTAAGTAATTTAAGCTCCTTTTCTGCCTCTTTCTCTCAAAAAACTTATGCAGATCAAATTGAGAGAGTTGTTGAAGGTGAGATACAAGCCAATAGAAAAGGAATGTTTAAGTTAACTTACAATGAACCTCTAAACGAAGTTTTACTTTCAGACGCTGTTAACTTCTATCGTTATGACCCAGAATTAGAGCAGCTTGAAATTAGACCCGTTGAAAATCTTATTAACGAAACACCGATAGGTTTATTTTCAGCTCAAACTGATCGATTCTTTGAACTTTACAGCTTAAACAGCTGTGTGGCCAAAGGAAACAAATTACGTTGTATATTGGATTCTCAATCTAAGGAAAGTTACTTAAAGACAATAGAACTTAACCTCCTAGACAACATCATTACATTATTAAGATACAAAGATTCTTTTGATCAAGAAGTGTTATTGCAGTTCACTGATGTCTCTTCCAAAGAAATTGATGCAAGAGAATTTCATTTAAATATTCCTGAAGGAATAGATATTGTTAAACATTAAATAGCTTTAGAATAAACACCATGTTGGATTTAAAATTATTACGTAACTCAACAAGTGAAGTTGGTGCATTGCTAAAGAGAAAGGGGTACGAATTTGATTTGGTGAATTGGTCAACTTTAGAAAACCGAAGAAAAGCTCTTCAATCCGAAACAGAATCTCTTCAAGCTGATCTCAACACTCTCTCTAAAGAAATAGGAGAATTAAAACGCTCTGACAAAGACAGTTCAGAAGTAGAAAAAAATGCCACTGAATTAACCACACTTATTAAAACTAAATCTAAAGATTTAGATATCCTCTTAAAAACGATCAACGAGATTGTCATGGGTATGCCGAATATACCGGATGAAGAAGTCCCTGATGGAAAGGATGAGAATGATAACGTTGAGATAAGAACTTTTGGTGCCGTTCCAAAGTTTAATTTCAACCCTCTAGATCATTTAGAATTAGGAAATTTGCACGATGGAATTGACATGGAATCAGGAGCAAAGATAACCGGTTCCAGGTTCAGCGTTTTAAAATCAGACTTTGCAAGACTTCAAAGATCTTTAATTTCCTTCATGATGGATGTCCATGTTAACCAAAATGGATACAAGGAAGTCTATGTTCCGTTTATTGTTAATTCTCAGTCTTTAGAAGGCACGGGGCAGTTACCTAAATTTGAAGAAGATCTCTTTAAGCTTGAAGGAGATCAATCCTATTATTTAGCACCCACCGCTGAAGTACCCGTCACCAATTTATTAAGAGATGAAATTATTGAATCCAAGCAACTTCCTATCAAATTAGTCAGTCATACGCCTTGTTTTAGAAGTGAAGCAGGCAGTTACGGCAAAGACACTAAGGGCATTATGCGTTTGCACCAATTTGAAAAAGTGGAATTAGTTCAAGCCGTTGAAGAGAGGGATTCTGAAGAAGCCCTTGAAGAACTTACTAGGCATGCAGAATCCATTTTACAAAAATTAGAAATTCCCTACCGAGTTGTATTGTTGTGCACAGGAGACTTAGGATTTGCCTCAGCTAAAACTTATGACTTAGAAGCTTGGGTTCCATCTCAAGACACTTATAGGGAAATTTCTTCTTGCAGTAATTTTAGATCCTTTCAAGCGAGGCGCATGAAAGCAAGATGGAAGAATCCGTCTAATGGAAAGACTGAATTTCTCAATACAATCAATGGTTCTGGGCTTGCTTTAAGCAGAACGCTATTAGCATTAGTAGAAAACTTTCAGCAAAAAGATGGCTCAATAGCCATACCAGACGCTTTAAGAGATTATTTTAAAGCTGACAGCATAAAGCAAAAATAAGCGAAGATAATGCTCAAGAATTAGGGAAGTTTGGAATTATCCATACTTAAAATTTAGAATTATTTATTTATTCGTAATTTTTTAAATACTTCACACATTTTTAATGTTTTAGTTTTATAAAAGGTGTATGCTTTACTCTAGTTTTTTTATTAAATAAATGACAAGAAATTTTAATAATTTTTCGGTTTCTCTGCAGTGCATTAAGTCACATATGCATTCTGTGCAATTTTTCTTTCCCGTACTATATTCATCAATAAAATAATTGGGGTCAATTCAATGAATAGTTTTTTAAAATACATTTCAATAGTTACAGCGGTAACATTTGTAAGTTTTCAAGTTCTTTCTGATGCAGCAACAACCTCTGGAATGAGTGGTTCTGTAAATGTTGGAGGTGCAACGGTAGAAGCTGTTCATACCCCAACAGGCATCACTAAATCTACCACTGCAGGTTCGTCAGGGAATTTTTCTTTGTCTTTCTTGCCTTTAGGAGGTCCTTACACAGTAACTGTATCTTCTGCAGGATATAACGATGAGAAGTTAACCGGTCTTTATCTTAATTTAGGCGATCCGGCTAAATTTTCTGTAATTCTCTCGGGATCTAGCTCCGCAGATGAAGTGGTTGTCCTGGGTCAGTCGATTTCAGGATTTAGAATGGGCACAAGTACGGTGATCTCCAGAGATGACATGGACGGAGTTCCTTCAATTAATAGATCAGTTGCAGATTATGCAAAATTTGATCCGAGAGTTTCTGTAAACGGTGGAGTGGGACGTGATGCTCAGATCAGTATCATGGGAGCGAATAATCGTTTTAATGACTTCACTATTGATGGCGTAAGTTTCAACGACCCTTTTGGATTAAACGCTAACGGTTTTGGAACCATGAGAAATCCAATCAGCATGGATTTTGTTGACCAAATGTCTATTGAAATTACCCCTTTTGATGCTTCTAGAGGAAATGCCACTGGCGGTATGATCAACGTGGTTACTAAATCAGGAACCAATGATTTCCACGGAAGTGTTTATTATTCACAAAGAGATGAATCCAATGTAGGCGATTACGATGGGAAAGACTTCCCAACTTTTGAAGAAGAAGTAACGGCCTTTACTCTGGGTGGTCCAATCATAAAAGACAGATTGTTTTTCTTTGTAGGATATGAAGAAAATGAGAAGGCGTTGCCAGGTTTGTACGGAACCGTTGATAGTGGTGCCATGAACACTGCAGAAAACGTAACAACAGCTTTAGCAGAAGAAATACGTCAATACACTATTGATAATTACGGTGGGTACGATGCGGGTTACATAAACCAGGTAACAAATCCTGAGACTCATGAAGAATACACGGTAAAAATTGACGCTGTTTTAAATGACGATCACAGGGCAACTCTTAATGTTTCACACTCGGAAGATAATTATTTCGAACGTTACAACTATGGAGCGACTGTGTTTAGTAACAACTGGTACGTTAAACCTCCGGAAATAGACAGAGCCTCAATTGAAGTCTTCAGTAACTGGGGCGATAACCTATCAACGAAAATTAAATACTCTAGCTATGAAATGGTTGAAGACGATGAATCGGTTGGAGACGGTGATTTCCCAGAAATGAACATTCGAATCGGTGGAGACAATGTTTTCTTGGGCGGCGACAGATACAGGGGTGCTAATTACATAGAAGTAAACAGCGACTTGCTGACTTTCAAAGCTGATTATGTACGTGACGATCACGTTTACACCTTTGGTTATGAAAGAGACGAAACGGTTTTATTGAATGAATTCATAGCTCGTTACAACGGAGAAGTTAGATTTAATAGCTTTGAAGATTATAAAAACGGGGTTTGGAGTCGTTTAAGAATTCATGAGCCTTATGCAGGCCATGACAATACTCGTTCTGTAGCAGCTGATTTTGAAATGGAAAAAACAACGATGTACATTCAGGATAAGAGAACTGTTAATGACAATTTAACAATTCAACTTGGACTTAGATATGACGCTGTTCTAACACCAACAGCTCCTCCAGTTAACGTTGCTTTCATAGAAAGATTTGGTTATTCAAACAGTAATAGATTCGACTTCAGTGCATTACAACCTAGATTCTCTTTTAACTGGAATGCGACTGATTCGTTCTTAGGTAACCCTGATAAAATAATAGACGTAACTGTAAGAGGTGGACGTGGTTTATTCTTAGGAAGAATACCAAGAGTCTGGTACGGAAACGCTTATTCTAGAACAGGAGCAACAGCTGATTACAGAGGTTGGTATTCCAATGACCCAACGGCGTCAAATTATCCTGGAAATATGCCTAAAGGCGATCCAACTGCTTTCTGGTTGGGAGCAGGGTCTAAATACGAAGTACCTGATGGAAGCAACCCTTATTACGCTGCTCAAAGTACAGATGCTAATTTTCAAGCTCCTAGTTCATGGAGAACAAGTTTGGCAATGGATATTATGACATCTGGCGGATGGGACGTTACTATTGAGTACAATCATGATGAAGTTGATCAGGCTGTTTCTTTCTTTGATCCTAGTTTAGAAAGAACAGGCACTCTGGCTGATGGTAGAGGAACTTACGATGGTAAGGGCATTTATCAATTAACAAACGATGATCAAGGAAGAACGGAAGCTTACACAATTGGAGCAAGCAAAGACTTTGGTGATCTTAAATTAAACATGGGCTACACACACATGAACGCAACAGACGTTTATGCACTTACCAGTGCTCAGAGTGAAAGTGCTTATGGAAGAATGCCAAAGAATGATGGAGAAAATCTAAGAGCTGAAAGATCTAATTTTATGGTAGAACATAAATTCATTTCTTCTCTTGATTACACCACTCAGCTAATCGGTGACAACGACACGAGATTCTCTCTTGTGTACGTTGCTAAATCCGGTGAACCTTACAGTGTAACTTTTGATGGAGACTCTATGACTGATGGTAACGACGGCTATGATCTTGCCTACATACCTACTGGTGCTTCAGACTCTAAAGTTGAGTTTGCTAGCGACGCAGTTGCAGCCGCTGTTATGGCTCATGTTAATGGGTCTGGCTTAGCTGGTTACAGAGGAACTTATGCTCCAAGAAATGCTTTTAATAGTCCTTGGATCCGCTCACTTGATCTTAGAATCACACAAGATATCCAAGTGATGGAAGGTCATAAGGTTATTGTTTATTTGGACATTACAAATATTCTTAACTTGATTGATGATGAGAAAGGTATTGTTCAGGAGTACGGAAACAGAAGTAGACAAATAGAACTCAGTGGTATTTCTGCTGATGGTAAGTTTCAAATATCAGGTGTAGATCCTGATGATAGCCTTTACGTTTATAACGAAAACGGTCAATCGGCTTACCAATTTAACTTAGGATTCAAATATCAATTCTAATTAAATAAGGTAATAAGAAAAACGCCACTTATGTGGCGTTTTTTATTCTAGGTCCATTAATTTTACAAACCTCGGTAGCATAATCCACGGCAATCTGAAGAGCATCTTGATGACTGTTTTTTTCTTTTAAAGCCATAAAGACACCGACGAGGGCATCGCCAGCTCCATTAGTGCTTACCGGAGAGATGGCTTTTGCATTTACTTTTATATTACCTATGGAGATTGAAGCTCCTTCAGCACCTAAAGTAGTAATAATCTTTTCATCTTTTAAAATGAATGCATTTTTTAATTCACTAATTTCATTTTGGTTTCCGTAAATGTAACTTATATCTTGGGATAAGATCCAAGAAATTTTATTAAAGTTTAGCGAGATAAGGCTGGCATCAGAAATGCCATAACAGACTTCAACGTTATTG
>Ga0115000_10001459_pt1 | contig 20998 bp, 21 predicted proteins | sample ArcticOcean_MG_C_6_FD_89690 | JGI IMG/M metagenome (GOLD analysis project Ga0115000, IMG submission 89690) | Marine microbial communities from western Arctic Ocean - ArcticOcean_MG_CB8_128 | ecosystem: Environmental > Aquatic > Marine > Oceanic | place: Arctic Ocean: Canada Basin | collected... | reverse complement strand
TCGTGACGTAATCCATGAGTCGCCTGCCTATATGGGTGGAAGACCAGAAGTTGTAGGTGTTTTGCGTGGTGAGAAATTATCGTTACGTAATCCATGAGTCGCCTGCCTATTTGGGTGGAAGACCAGAAGTTGTAGGTGTTTTGTGTGTGGGTGTATTATCGTGACGTAATCCATGAGTCGCCTGCTTATGTTGGTGAAATCTTAGTTTGTGTAGGTGTTTTGCGTGTATATATATTCTCGTGACGTATTCCATGAGTTGCCTGCCTGTATGGGTGGAAGACCAGAAGTTGTAGGTGTTTTGCGTGTGAAAATATTCTCGTTCTGTTTGTATCGGACCAAATATATCTTAGTACATAAGCCTACCAAGTTGTTTTGTGAGATGGGTCGGGGGAATATTATTTTTTGGTTGGACTTGAAAATTACATAAACGGACGAAAAAAATGACGCAGTATGACGCGTCATACCTATGCAAAACACTGGTTAAATTGATGTATTATGACGCATGCTATGACGATTATGACGTTTTTATGACGTTTTTATGACGTTATGACGCGTCATAGAAGCGTCATAGTGCGTCATAGTGTGTATGCGACGATTGCACTGTGGGTTTATTCATCGTCATAGTGCGTCATAGTTCATGTGTACATACATTGCTCTATGACACGTAATCGTCATAGTGCGTCATAACGTCATAGAAATGGGGTCACGATACTTTTGAAATTTGTTACTTCAAAAAATATTGTATAACTATTACATGGTCATATAAATATAAATGAGTTTAACAACCGAAGCCGACGCCGAAGAGTACTTGAAGGTACATTGCAACCGGCGTATTATTCCAAATTGTGACACACTCAATGTGGAATTGAAACAACATTTGACTACAGCACTAACATTTGAAACAGACAAACTTCAGAAAATTCTAATAATGATAAGAGAATTCTTATCATTTGCCAATAAAATGACAACTAAAACAGAATTGCTAATATTTATTCATCTCGCGAAAAGAAAGATAACAAATGAACAGAAGAAGGGAGTTGACAACGCGGAGCAAAAGTTAATTGCACTTCAGAAAAAATACAAACATGCCACTTCAAAGAGAGATACAATAGAAAAGCAAATAGTCATAATAGAAAAAGCCAGGACAGAACTAGAAAGACTACATGCAAATATTGCCATTAATAAAAACATAGTATAAGATATGAATTCTTACATTCCAAATATGAGTTCTAAACATAACTCAGACCCAGACACATTTTTGGAAGATTTTGAAAAGGAAATTAGTCGTATGGAAAATGCAAAAGATAAAACGCTTTTTTTTGATAACTATGTCGATGAAACATTAAGGCTGTTGGATAGATCCTTCGACAAACTTAAGACGATGAAACAAAAAGTAAGAACGCGTATAAGGTTCGACCCAAATTTAGGGCTTTCGTTGAACGAATTAAAGAATGGACGAATAACTAATTTGACGATAACGTTAAACCAATCACAGTTGATAGAATCTTTAAAAAGCGAGAGAAAAAATTTAGGAGAAGAAATTACGAAAGAAAAAAAACAATTAGGGAAGATAAAAGACCAAATAAATAAAAAAAACCTGAAATTAACCAAACAAACTACAGACGAAGCAGAAGAAAAAGACAAAGACTTAGCAATAAATAAGCTCCGAAAAGAAATTAAATTGACAAAGAGTGCACATGACAACATTCAATATGAGTTAAACCAAACAAAGAAATCTCTAAATGAGGAAAAAAATAATAACAAAACTATAAAAGAAAAAGCTCGATTAACCAGCGCAGATACCGACAACAGTGGTGACTTGAAACTATCATTACTAATTAAACTTCAAAAGAATTTAATGGAAGAAAAGTTGAGGAATGAAATAACAAAACTGGCGAATGAAGTTACCTACTTAACAGATGAATTGCTGGAACTGCGTGAAAAGTCAAAAAACGAAATTCAAAAATTAAAGAACGAAATTGCAGTTTTGGAAGACCCTGTAAAACAAGTGGGTACCCTTCTAGATGCATTAAAGGAAAATGTAACTGAAAAATACAATAATATACTTGATACAAATTTAGGTCCAGTACAAGTATATTGTCGTCTGAAAGATAAAATCACGGGAGAAGATTTCAATGACTTAGGTGATCAAACTCAAAAGGCTGCAGAAGCACTTCGCACAAAAACCTATTCGTGGCAAACGAGCGAAAATGATAATCGTTCATTAATAGGTGAAAATAGCAAAATGGAAGAGGATACAGTAAACTTTACCAGATTGTTTTGCGATCACAACGAGAATAATGATCCAGAAGGGGAGGGAATATGGACAGAATTCAAAAAATCAATAAAAATAAATAAAGACAAGAGAAAAAATACATGTATTACAGCATATGGATCAACAGGTTCTGGTAAGTCGCATACTATCAAACATTTGGTCCCTAAAATATTAGAATGGTTATACACACACAAAGACAACAAAGAAATTAGCTCTACAACTGAAATCTCCATGAAATGTCAACAATTGTATTATGTGCCTCAAGAGGTTAACGAAAAGAAATTAGAAAAGTATTCTGTGGGTGCTGCACGTCAAGAATATCTGAACAACGAGAACTTCAAATTATTAGATCTAGCCGAAGCTGATCCAGATAAGCACTCGATTACAATCAATGGGGAAGTATACAATATCATCGAATTGACTACCGACTTTGTTGAGAATACAGAAGGAAAATCCTTCTTAAAAAATACAAAGGAGTCAGCCTTACAAGAAGCGAATGACTATTACGAAAAGACAGTGCGCCGTAGAACTACACTCAAAACAGTCGACAATAAAGACTCATCCCGTTCTCATGTGATTGTTACAATTACACTTCCATTACCTACACTAGACAATACAGGAGTTGAGAATATAACAATTACAGTTATTGACTTAGCTGGCAATGAAGATATTACAAAAGCAGAAAAAAAGTTAAAAGAACTAGAAAAAAGTGATGATGAATATAGACTAGGTACCAAACCTGGACCTCAAATCGACAAGGACGGAATACAGGGTAGCGGTAAATTGACAGGGAAGGTCGCGAAATGGAGCGACTTAACTGATAGTGGCTCCGTTACAAGAAGTGGTTTTAATAATATTTCCTGCGACGCCGAGAATATTGAAGATGGCAACGCACTGAAGGTTAAAACCAAGGTGAAGTACGACATAGGTAAAAACGGAAAAGCCATTAATATTTCCGGTGGATGCAACAAAACCCGTGTTTTTTGTAGAACAAAGGAAAAAAAGAGATTTCTTACATCGCCTAAACTTCGCAGACAAATAGAGGAAGGTTATAACATTAATCGAACGTTAACGAATGTTAGGAACGCATTTAACAAACAAAAATTGCATTGGAAAGAGCTTTCAAAGAAGAAAAATTCTAATTGGAATGACTATATACAAACTATTCCACGAACCGACGTAAAATTCCCTGCATGCAATTACATAGTTCATTTGATTTTGCAACATACTATAAATGAGAATAAGTTGATAGTCTTAGTTTTATTTGATCGTTCAAAAAAAGTGGAAGATATAACATTGACGAAGAGAACAAGGAATTTTGTCGAAGACGTAGTTTCTTGGAAAACTAACACAATTGAACCAACGAAACTTGAACAGGCAAAATATTTATTATGGTACAAAATAAGGTTAGCGTTAGTACCAATTACTGCTGAAAACCAAGAGTCTGTTCGTACCTACATAACAGAAACATCGGATCTTCTTTTGCGTTCTAACGGAGCAACAACTGAAACTGAATGGTCGCCTTACGAGTATGGTAGTTCCCCGCTAAAGTCAAGTCAAAAAAAGGAAACTAACAAAGAAATAAAACAAAAAATATTAGATGATTTTGGTCAAAAGATAACACTTAGCTGATTCAAAATAGATACAATTAGTTTTATTTTTCTAGAGCCCCTCTACTTTGAATGTATTTTGTATTTGTTGTTGTTCCTGTTCGTAGCTATTGAGTTTGTCTGGTTCTACGTATTCTTCCAGCGTGTCCCTTCGCCATTTGACGTGTGTTTTGGTGCTGCGTCGAATCGTGTAGGGTCCTATGGCCATTTCTGTGAGATTTTCTGTTATCATTTGTTGTTTGAGTCGTTTGAGTTGTTGGTTGATGGGTTTTGTAATCTGTTTGAGTTGTTGTTTGAGTCTTTGCTGCTCGGCCAGTTCTCGTGTGAGAGTATTGATGTCCATTTTGCTTGGAGGTGCGGTGTCCTATATAGTGTGAGTTAATTTCTACTAAAAATTATGTCAAGTATGTTGTTGTGTTTTGCGAAGCCGGAGAACGAATACGGTGGAGTGTTCAATCGCTTGGTCTCTGTGTTTGACAATCCTGGTTTGTACTGCCACGTCGAGATCCAGCTGTCGGTCTCGGTAGCCGACCAACCTCGTGCGATGCAGTTGGCTACGCAATCTCGACCGGTGATAGCGGTCTTTCGCAGTCGTTGGGGTGAACCGGTGACTTGGTTCCCAGTGACGGAGCACCATGTCGGTTGGGACCAGGTGTCGGTCCCAGTGGAGTCTCATTTGCTGCGCGGAGTGTGCGAGTTTCTGTTCAGCCAGTGTGGTCGGGAGTACAGTCGTTTGAGTGCCTTGGTATCTCCTGTGACGGCTGTCTCTGATTCGGGTACTTATTGTTCGAAGATGGTGTTGGATGCGTTGCGAGTGGCGGGTTACTCAGTGCCAAGTCACGGTACTCCGAACAAAGTGCACGAAGTGGTAAGTGCACTACTTAAGTAGAGCGATGTTCTTGTAAGAAAAATGGCATCTCTATCAACCACGACCGCGGGACAACCCGCTCCGGAATCAGTTGAACCAGTGTCACCAGTCGAACAAGTGATTGAAGTACACTTTCGTCGCACGGGTCGTAAGAAGCACAAGAAGAAGCGCGACCCAAATGCTCCGAAGCGTCCGTTGGCTGCGTTCATGGTCTTCTCTGGGCAGCACCGAGCTGAGTTGACGGTGACCATGGGGACTAAGAACGTGTCGGTAATCGCTCGCGAGCTGGGTGCCCGCTGGCGCAAGTTGACGGACAGCGAGAAGGCACCGTACAAGGAGGATGCTCAAAAACGTCGCGCGGTGTACGAGACGAAGTTGGAGGCGTACCAGGCGACTCTTCCGAAGAAGATCAAGAAGCCTCGAACGGCCTTTTTGTTTTACTCGAAAGAGAAACGTGGTCCGTTGGTGCTGGAACACCCGGACCTGAAATTTGGTGACATTGCTCGCAAACTGGGAGCGGCGTGGCGAGTGTTAAGTTTGGCCGAAAAGAGTCATTTTATTCGTCTGAGTGACCGCGACCGAGAGAGGTACGAAGCAGAGAAAAAGGCGGAAGCAGAGAAAGCAGAAAAAGTAGAGATAGTAGTAGACAATAAACTAACGTAACTGTTCGTTTTTTTAATTATTAGTTTTTGTTTCGTGCCCTTTCCAAGCATTTTTTAACGCTTCTATATTATATGTAGGATCTCCGGAAAAAAATCGTTTTGTTTCATTCTCTTCAAGTAAGGCAATGAAGGCATCAAATAAACTATCTACATTAATTTTTTTCATTTCAGCTTTCAGTGTTTTCACTTGGTCTGCAGTTTTTCTGTTTTGAGTATCTTGATTATGGTCATCATATTCTGACGTAGATTCATTGTATGCCTTTACAAATGTATTTTTATGCTGTTCGATTATACTCTCCATAATGTATCGTACAACTTGCTCAACGTCATCAGAAGGTTGTACAAGCTTGGCAACATCAGTTTTGTTCCGTGAAGTAGCATGTGTTGTCATAACTACTTCGAAAATTTCTTTAATCCTAATCATTTCTGGAAATAGTTTTTTCATTTGTTCAACGTAATCGTTTTGTCCTAAACTGAGGGCCAATTCGTTTAGTTCGTCACTTTCATCTTTCCACAATTCATTTGATTTACTTGTTTTTTGATTGAAAGGATAACAATGATTGTCATTCATATACTGTATTTGCTTATAAACAAACTCTGCAATGTTTTTCTTATCATCCTCGAAATCGTTGAGAGTCTTGTTATCAATGTAAATCTTAAAGTTATCTAGAAAATCTTGTATCTTTGAATTCAAATTACTTGCCATTTTACAGAAATGACAACTCAACTTATACAGAGTATATACTGATGAAAGTACTCTTGTAAAACAATTTGTACAAAAAAACCAAAATGTCAACAGACTGTGAGATCAAGCAGTGGTACAGGGAAGGTTCTTGGTGGTATTCTTTGGAAGACATCGCGAGAGCAGCGAGTGGTTTCCCCCTTCAACTTCACTTGGAAGAACTGTTGGTGTTTGATAACTTTGTTGAACACAGCAGTTTGATGAAATGGCTAAAGACACTCAAACTGCGCTTTTCTTACGATTTGCTCAACGCGTTGAAGAAGAACAACGTACAGCGTCGTAAATGGAGTAGTGCTAATCGTTGGTCCGTGGCATACGAACAGCAATACAAATGTCATAACTGTTTGTTGTTGTTGGAACCTGGAGCGTGGGAATTGGACCACGTTATTGAACTGTGCGACGGTGGAGTGGACGATCGTTCAAATTGCGTGGCTTTGTGTCGCAATTGCCACGGCAAAAAGACTCAATTGGAACGAATGAAGCGTACAGGTAGCAAGTATTTCTCTAAAAACTTAAAAACGTAGTTTGACATTGTTGTTTGTTTCCATTGTTGTCAAATGCCATAACATCATTAATCCAGCCAGATGTTTCTTGTATTTAAATAAAATTTCAATATCTTTGGAATCCCCCTCTATTGTATTTTTTGCCTTTCTTCTTTCGATCTCAGTCTTTATTAATTCATGAGTTTTTTCCACACAACCTTCCAGAGTTGTTTCGGGTGCGGATTTCGACAAACAATCGGCACCATCGCACAACACAGTTGAAGGAAACCACTCGGATGCAAACCAAGAATTATGTGCCTCTGTAGCACGACAACGGATAAGCGATTCTACATCGCCGTGAAGCTGATCATTTTGAGACTGTAAAGCTGAATTCTGTACCTGCGTAATGACCAACAATATAGCCAATACAATACAGGAAGCCCCGATTGCCCAATTAAAAAGAACAACACATCTATTGTTTGTAGTTCCTTTGGATACTGCAGTTTGCCATTCGCTAATTTTTTTTTTGTCATCGTTATAATCATTTTCGATAATCTTTTTAGTATTTTCATAGTCTTTTGAATTTTGTTTAGTTGACTGATTTTTTTGGAATTTGCTTGTCAATCGTCTTAAACGTTTGTTTTTCTTTGACAAGAATTTCTTTCTAGCATCACTCATAACCGAATCAAGATGTTCGCGGGGTATTATTTGTGAGACTGTAAATAAACTCGCCATTATTTCCTAACGAAATGGTCCGATCATATATAGTTTTATTTTTCTACAGTTTGTACCGCTGTTCCTCTGCAAGTGCCCATAGTATGTGAAAGTTGGAAAATCGTTTGTTGGGCACCGATGTACTTCCAGGCGTACCAAACCCTGCATTCGTACTTTCGTCATATACACCACTTTTAAGGGTGTCCTTTCCTTTGGTCGGTTTTCGCCTTCCCGCGGGGCTATTGTGATTCGCAGCATTTCCCCAGGCCGTCCTCGGCGGCGGTGGCGGCGGTGGACTAATTTCCGATTCACTAACATTATGTAGTATTTTTTGCCGTCCCAAGGTGCGTGTTTTTCGCCGTCCCACGGTGCTATTGCTTAATGTGATTTCATAACTACCATCATCGTTGACTTTCATAATTGTACCATACTTGCCGTCAACAATGACACGATCATTTTTCTTCCTCTTTTTTGTTGTACGAAGCGCGTTCGCTAGAGCTATACGATGAAGCATTATATATAGTTGTCCTGGTGGAGGTAGTATTGGTGATCGCTTTGATCGCGGTGATTGCGGTGCTGGCGGTGCTTCTCTCCTTTCTCTTGCCGCCTTTTCTTTCCGCGCCTTTTCTTTCGCTGTTTCTTCGTTTTCTTCTTCTTTTTCTTCCTTTTCTTCTTCCTTTTCTTCTTCTTTTTCTTTCGCCGCTTCTTTCGCCGCTTCTTTCGCCGCTGTTTCTTTCGCCGCTGTTTCTTTCGCCGCTGTTTCTTTCGCCGCTGTTTCTTTCGCCGCTGTTTCTTCTTTCAATGCTTGAACTTCGGCCAGTCGTTTGAGACGAGATCTTGCTGGTATACGACGAAAATTAGACTGAATTTTAGTTGCTGCTTTATTGCGCCTAATCCTGCGTAACAATATTAGTTTACACGCCTCCAGAATCAGTTTTTTTCTTGTGTTTCTGCCTCTAACAAAGGATTGCAATTTTACTGCAACTTGATTATTTTTTGTCTTTTCCTTTGCCTCCTTCTCTTTCTTTTCCTTTTCCTCCTTCTCTTTCTTTTTCTTTTCCTCCTTCTCCTTTTCCTCCTTCTCCTTTTCCTCCTTCTCCTTTTCCTCCTTCTCCTTCTTTTCCTTCTTTTCATTTGCCTCACTCGTTCGTACATACTGAAAAAAACTTTGCAATTCTGTTTTGTTACCTTTCCTTTTGTCCTTTGCCTTCTTATTTTTCTCCTTCTTTTTCTTTACCTTTTTTACATTGTTAGCACAAAGAGTCGTGAGTAACAGTAGTTTACACATTGTTTTCTGTCGTACTAAATTGTGCCATTTATTAAACCCCTTACATAATAGTTTATTTTTCATACATTGCATATAATGAAATATTTTATTCTTGTTCCCAAAAATTAAAGACTGTTCATCAGATTTTTTTATTGTTTTATTCAAAAAGTATACAAGCCATTCTAACGCATTATTCTTGTCATTATCATACTTGATTTTCCAACGCTTAAGCTGAGAAACCAGTTCAGCTCTCATTTTTAGATACTGTGTTTCAATTATATTAAATCGTGTGGAATTTTTTACGTAATCATCCGGAAAAATTTTTTTCACCTTATTCAAAAAGTTTGTGATTGTTTGACGCTCATTACCAATGTAGCTTGGTTGAACACCATTTGGTCGTTGTCCACCACCACCGCCAGTGCCAGTGCCATTGTTACCGCCACCGCCGCCACCGCCAACAAGCGTCTTGAGCAGCAGCAGCAGTTTGCATCTGTTGTTTGTGTTGGTTTGTATATTTTTGTTGTTCTGTACCGTCAACAACAGTAAAGTTTGTAGCAACTGTTGGTGTTGTCTGTTATACGACTTCAAATGTTCGTACTCAGCAGAGTTCTGCGACAGTGTGACCATTTCAATCCCTTTTTCGTGGTAGATGGAGACCACTTCACATGACAACGACAGATCTTGACACAAACAGTTGTGCCAATGTGTTATTTGCTTCTTGTTCATGTTTGAAAAATCGTAATACAATGTTGATTCCTGTGTTGTTTCCAACTGATTTTGCACGGAAGTTTCGCTGTATTTGTCCAATACAATATAGTTCTTTTTGTTCTTGTCGTCGTTTCTGCTACGGTAGTCCGCGTGGTAGACTACAATGGCGTTCCGTATTAGAAAGAACGCTTTTGCTTTTTCTCCATCAACCAACCCTAATTTAGTTTGTGCACGATGTTTGGTAGTTTCCCACATGGCTTTACTAGTTCGATGAGTGAACGCAATTTGTGGGAAAATGGGTTCGCTTCCGTCGTATAAATGAGTAAATACGATGGTATCCGTCATTTCCACCGGTTCTTTGCTATTTGGTTTGTATTTGTGTGGTTGTACTTTGTACAATTGCGTTAAACAGTTTATTTGATCTTTGTTCAACTTGTTTTGTATTTTGTAATTGCTTGGATTATTGGATAAAATTTCTGCAACGTTATTTGGTAAATTGGGTATTTTGTTTATGTCAAAGTTTTTATTTGGTGTTAATTCATGTGTTAATTCATCGAAAACTTTATTTTTAAAATGAAGTTGACTAATATGTTCACACACCGTAGCAAAGACATATTGACCGTCGTGAACGACAAAGACTCTCTGCCCGACAGCTGCTAAGTGTACCTGATTTGGCCAATCTTTATATCCGATTCCTTTCAGTTCTTTGTCTTCTACACAACGCATGATGCACAAAGGCAACGGGAAAAAACCTTTTTTACCACCACACGTCAATTTTGACCAACCAACACATTTTTGAACATTCGTAACCTCAGTTACTTTACTTTCTTCGTTGGTTATACCTCTAAGTTCACTAACAACACGTATGCGACATTCTCTGTCTGTGTCAGGTGCATCTTTCAAAACTTGTAAATTAATTAGTTGCAAATTAAAATTACGTGTTGTCAAATTTCCGTTCAACATTATTCCATCTCCATCTCCTATAAGCGTCACGGAATCTGTGTGCGGTAATGGTGGAAACTTTCTAAGATTGTATGTGCCTCTACTCAAGCGAAAGACGTACGTACCATCGAGCTGTGTGATTTTGTCTTCATCAACAACATTATTGATAGTATAAACTGGGATGCCATATTTTTGGTTTAAAATATTGCTATTTTTGTCGTTGAAAGTTACTACAAGCTTACAGTCCGTTACGATAGGTTGCTGTGGTATTATTTTGACGATACGATATTCTGTAGTTTCTTTGTCCATTTCTCCCGTTTGAAGAACAATGTATTTACAATCTACATCGTTAATTGTACACTTCTTTATTTTCCAGGGTTTTTCTGGCTTCGTTATTTCTATTCGGAAGTACAGAGGGAGTTTGGTGCCTTTTATGTCATCAAAACTGTTAATTTGAAAAGTTGTACAATAATACGCAGAAGCTCTATTTGATAAATACTGCACTGGCATCCTTTGAATCTGTGCGAGTTGTCTGTTTATACTGTACAAAAATTCATTCTGAAAGTGTTGCTACCAGAGCATATTCAAAACGAGTGGTGTTTGGTAGAATGTATTGCGCATCGTCTCTGACTACCCACCCTTCGCGATATCCTAGCAGTAACAGTGCGTGTCCGTGTATTCCGACGATAGCAGGTCCCTTGGATATCATCCACGCAAGATCGGTGTTTGTGGGCCAGTGTATGGCGTGAGTGTTCCATGTATCTGTTGTACATTGTGGTAGAAATGCATCTTGTGGGTTTCCGCCGTGCCTGGTTCTGTTGGTGCACCCAATGATGTGATCTGTTGTAACGTGCGGTCGGCCGACTTGTGTATACCAAAATGCCATTAATGCTGCTGCTTGCCGTGCGTAGCATGTATTTGGTTGTCCTGTCGCGGGAATGTATGGAACACTCCATATGACCGAATTCATTTGTAACAATGTAGTAATGCAAATAGCCGGTACAAAACGACGAATGTTTAGTGTTTATATATGTATGGTGTACTTTATATCTAGTTTAAATTGGTATCGCAGTCTCTTTTGGTTCGTGCATGTCAATAAGTTCCATGTTGTGTGCATTTAATTTGTCTGTTTCATCAATTTCCCCTATGACTGGTGTTGCTTCTACTTTGTTTCGAAACTGGCAACGATCCGGTGCACTGAGACCTTGTGCCATCAGAACCGTTGCGAATGTCGCTAAATCGTAAGACAAATATGAACCAAGAAATGCGACAGGCCCCCAAAATGTCCAGTGGTGTATTTGGACGTTGTTCCAGACAAATTTGCCACCGTGAAAAGGTCCGCATTTTTTGAAGACCGGATTCGGTCCAAAACAGAATAAGGTATATATCACACCAAAAATGAGACCGAAAATCATTTGTTTATACAATTAAGAAAACGAAACTATATAGATACGATAACAGTATTATTTGAAAATAGAATGTCGGGCTTGAAAAAAATTGTAGAAGATGGTTTTGAAAGTATCGTCCAACGAATGAAGGAAACTAATAATCACAGGCGTGAAGATGTATCTAAAAGGTTCAAAAAAAGGAATGCAATTTTGAACGAACAGAATTCGTTATTGAGAGTTCGCAATGATATTGCACTCAAACAGCTGAAAGTTTCACCACTGTACCCTACATTAGCCGAAGCAATAAAAGACAAAGACAAAGCCAAAGCAAATCGATTAGTTGCTATAAAATCTTTGACGGCAGCACGGAACAAAGTAGCCCACAGTGTTGATGTAGAAGCGTTAATGAGCAAAAAAATTAAGGAAAGGAATCGACTTAATATTAAAAGAATTACGAATGTAAATACTCGAACAATAGACAAGTTGCAACATAAATCGAAAAGACAAACTAGAGTGCACTCAAAAAAACGACCCGAAAAAATAGATGAAAGAATAGACAAAAAAACGGACGAAAAAATAGACAAGAACGAAGACGATAACGAAGACGATAACGAAGACGATAACGAAGACAAGAACGAAGACGAGGAGGAAGACGAGGAGGAAGACGAGGAGGAAGGAAATAACAAAGACGAAGACGAGGACGAGAACGAGGACGATAACGAGAACGAGGACGATAGCGAGAACGAGGACGAGGACGAGGAGGACGAGGACGATAACGTGGACGAAGACGAGACGATCCGAAGTTATCAACCACGTTTAACGTACAATACTCATTTTCGTTTTTAATTATATGCATTGTTGACTTTGTTGTAGACTAAAAGGTGGAGTATAAAATTAGTTCAAATACTTCTAAAATGTTAGAACAAATTCTACTTGCATATGGATTAGTGTTGGCAATAGTAGTATGGCGATATGTTGTACTCTACCGACAGCATATTCGTCTGTGTCTTCATGAACTACAGCTACACGTCAAAAAGACCCACGATCGCAAGCTCCAACAAATTTTAAAACGACTCCTCAGCTGACTGATATATAGCATAGATAGACAATCTCAAGCTGGACAACCTTTTCTACACGATCCATCTTTACACTGTATAAATCCCGTTTCACAAGTTCCGCACGTATCCGTTTCATCTTTGATATACCCGAATAATCCTTGTAACCTTTTGCATTGACAATTTCCAGATCCAGTTACACCATAATCGCACCTTCCACTTATTCCACACGCCCATTTTGAAACACCCACTGCTCCATCTACACCAGGACAAGGTTTGCATTCTGACCCAAAGTAGTATGGGGAACAGGCAGTACACGTTCCAACCAAACCCTCGCACTGGCAGTAGTCCCCACTCCAACCGAGTGGACATCTAGTGCATTTGGCACTACCGCCTTGCCACGCACATGTTCCTCCATTGCAGATAAAAGCGCTTGCCGTTTTGTATTCTCTTTCAACTGGACTGTATGGGTTGTACTGCTCGACTGGTGCCATTCCGGGACATGGTTCGCATTCTGGTCCAACAAACCCGGGCGAGCACGTGCAAGTTCCATCTTCGTAGCGAGAAGTAACACTACACTGCCTGTTCTCGCAGGGAAATCCCAAAAAATCGTTCAAACAAGTAACCTTTTTCAAGATGGAAATGGTGGCTACACCCTGGCACCACAAAGTCGAACAGTCTTCGTTGTATTCGCAATTTACACCACTTGGTACGAAGTTACCGTCCGGTACCATTCCAGTTGCATCTCCGGAGCGCCCGTTGTAATCGTAAATTTTGCAATCGGGTTGTGGTAGACAATTTGGTCCGATGCCTTGGTAACAGATACACTCTTTGGTGGTCTCTCCTGTACTACTTTCACTGTACTGTTCGATGTATCGAGTATCGCAGTCGGTACATGTATCTCCGGTGTAGCCGATGGCACATTGCAAGCAGTACTCTCCTACATGGTTGCCTGAGCATCGAATATCCCACTCGTTGCCTCTCCAAGTACATTCAAATTTGTCAGCACAAATATCGCAGTTGTTTCCGGTCCAACCGAGAAGACATGAACATTTCCCATTTCCGTACGCCCCATCCGCACAGATCCCCTCCGTGCAAGTGCAGTTGGTGCACTGAAAGCCCCACTGTCCTTCCAGACACGTCGGTGGCAGTACATTGGGCCAATGTCGAAGGAGAAGATCGGTTCCTAAGTAACCGTACCAACTGCTGAGAACTATTATTGCAAACAACGTGTAGTGTCTTTGATCTAAGAATTTGACACCTTCCAACCCTTCACTGAGCACGGCTGCCATTTGAGTGACGGACCCAAGAGATGTTCCAAACATGACAACAAAGAGAGCTGCTCCAGCGACGAAGCTCGCAGATAGGGGTGCAAGTGGGTCTTGCATGGTAGCCCCAACTGATACGAGAGTGACACCGGACAAACCAAAGATTGCGGCAAAGACGGCTGCTATTATTTCTTGCGAGTACATGGGTTGGACCGGTTTCGACATGAACAGTTTGTGGGGGATTGTCCTTTTCAAAGAAGGATTGTGTTGTAAGATATAGTCAACAGTAAAGAATACAAATATAAAACTATAAGTATATTAGATAACTTTGTTATTAAACATAGGATTATGCATATTTTGCATGTTCTGTATGGTATTGTGTTACTTCAATTAATCGATACATGTGTTGCCACACTTGCAATAAGACGACAACTTGGTTCTGAACCGGCTGGTGCATTCTGTGGAATAGATACTGACTGCTTTACCAATGTATGTAGGGATCAAAGATGCTGCCGCTACAGCAATTACACCGATGGAATAAAAGCATGTGGTAGTGCAGGAAGATACGAGTTGTGTCTTGCTGGATACTTCCGCTCTTCCGAGAGTAGACTCTGTGAATCCTGCCCCACTGGAAAACATAGTTCCGACGAAGCTACCTCATGTTCATCGTGTCCTGCTGGAAGTTGGAACAATTCTAATATTTGTACTGATTGTATTCCTGTTACCGGTGCCAGTCCTGGTGCTACTTACACGTGTACTTCTGCTACCGACAGTCGTGTTTCTGCCTGTGATGGAAATAAATATAAAACTGTTGGTGCTACAGGTGCTACAGATACCTGTACCGATTGTGTTGCCGTTGATGGTGCTAAAAGTGATGCTACTTACACGTGTACTTCTGCCACAACTAGTCGTGTTTCTACCTGTGCTACAGCTACACCCAAAAAAACTGTAGGTACCACTGGTGCCGATACCTGTACTGCTTCTTGCGCTGATGGAACTTGGGTCAATTCCGATGTTTGTACCCCTTGTACTGACGTTACTGGTGCTAAAAGTGATGCTACTTACAACTGTTCCTCTGCTACCGACAGTAGTGTTTCTGCCTGTGCTGCAGGATTTGAATTATCAAAAGGTACATGTTTTTCTTGTGGTACTTGTATGTATACCGATCTAACCAGTGGTACTTGTCCCGTTGATCTGCATATTACCACAGTTGACGAATGTAAATTAGCAGCACAAAGTTTTCGTTGGGTTGATACCGTTGATACATCAATTGAAGTTGATTCACCGGTCCAACCAACTGGCTGTTTCTTGCATCGTAAAACTGGATTGCATTTTAACAGAGACGAGTCGTCTACCTCCAAATGTTCTTCCTCGTTTAAGTGTGCCTGTAAAATGGAATGTACGGCGGGAAAATACCAATCTGGTCGTATTTGTACGAAGTGTAAGGTAGGTACTTTCAGCACAGCAAACCAAAAAAATTGCACTGCGTACGATGAAAAAGCATGTCTGATCGGGATGTATGCAACTAATACTGCTTCCGTATGTGAATTATGTGCTGCGAACGAATTTAATAATAGAGTAGACGGAACATGCGTCGCATGTCAAGCAAACCAAACGTCTTCTGTCGATAGAACCAAGTGTATTTCTATTTCTGCTGCAGAAGACGGTATTTCTGTTTGGGTGTGGGTGGGAATCGCAGCGGGTTTTGTATTTTTGGCATTTTTACCATTCTTGGTTTGGTACTGCAATAGCCACAACGAATACAACAAAGTAGCAGAATGGTAGCTGCGACCTATAAAGGGGTCACGATAATTGTGAAACGGAAGGGCGATACAAGCATGAATTTGTCTCTTTTTCACTATGTTGCTGGCAAAAGTCGTATCTGTCTGGGTTGTTTGAAGAATGTTTCACTCCGCAAGTTTCGTTGCACCGAACCGAGTTCGCACAAATTTCTGGAGATATGTGGAGACTGTTTGGGAAACGAGGCAACGATTATCCGATTGCGTCGAGTTGCTCGCTTGTCGTCGTCTCCACCGGCAATAGTGGATGCGTTGCGGTTTGCACGAGTGCGTCGTGTCCGATCAAGTAAAGAAAGAATGCAAAAGTGTCGTGCTAAAGAATGCAGTCCGACACGTTTGTACTTTCTTAAGTGTGACAGCAAAATAAAATATTTGTGGCCTCGTATGATGCAGGGACGTCGACCACCTACTCGAATGTTGGTCGATAGCAACAAATTGTTTGCGTTTGTCGAAGCCCAGTTGTCTTGCATGAAGTCGCGTCCTGTGGTGTGGACGTTTCAATTGTTATGTAAGTCCAACAATGTTGAACGTCTCTTCCACTGGAGTAATTTCTTGGTGGTACCAAAGGGTGGTGAAAGGTTGCACCTGTTTGATGGAATCACCAGTTGGTGTTCTGACAATTGTTACTCCGTTGTACTACCGGATAGTATTACTGGTAAATTGACCAATTTACAAGGGCAAATGATCAATGTATTGTTGGCTTGTAAAATTTGGACAAACCAAATGAAAAAAAATGTGGATTAACGGAGCTACAAATGTTATTCGTAGTCCATGTATACCTACTATAAATCTTCATTTTCTTCATTTAAATTATAGAGTTTACAATGTGGAAGAAGTCTCTGTTAGTTTTGTTGGTTTGTATCTATTTCTTCCTGACTCCCCTGTGGTGTTACATAGATAACGAAAACGTTTTAATTTTATCCTCTTTTTTTGTACTGCCACTATTTGCCTGTTTACCACCGACAGGTTACGTTTTAGTGTGGGGATTATTGTTTACTGGAATTTCCCACCACGCACACGACCAAACATACAATTGGGTCACACAGGAAAAGGTATTTGGTGTCGCTTTGTATTTTTTCGTACTGCTGACTTGGTGTGGTGTGAGACAGCGCACAGCACTGGTGGTCTCTGTTCTTTGTAGTCACCCTGCTACAGAATTTGATGACTTAGTAGGGTTTATTTTGGCATCATTTTTTCTGTCAACGTTGGTGTATCAATGTTTTTTGAAGCAAACATTGAACACTATAAACATTAAGAGATTTGATTGGTCTGCCTGTTCGATCGAACACATAACCGCCTTACTTTTTGCATTAATTGCATCGGGTACCGGTATTGTGGTACCTACAGACCAATTGTACTGGCATGCATCGTCCATTTCTCTCTTATGTGTCGCTGCCTTTTTAATATTGGACTTATACATTGAAAAGTTTCGCGTTGAAATATTATTTCTATCTGCTTTATCGGTCCTGATTCTCTTATTGCCCAGTTGGCCATTGTCGTCGTTTGTGCTGTTGGGTTTAGGTTTGTTGTTGTCTGTTGTTCCTCCGTTGACATCTCCAATTGTAACTCATGTACAAATAAAAAAAGTATCGACGGGTGAAATAGTTGCGGAATTTGATGTCAACCAAGCAACACTGGACAAAGCAGAACGCAAACTTAACGAAACAAACGAATCAGAAACGAGCACGCTGTTAGATGCATCGGACAACTCGACAGTATAAAGGAGTATGTACATATCTCATAAATATGAAAAAAACTATAATTCGGAGATTTTATGAGACACCCGATCCGAAACTAGGTTTGTTGTCCGATCCGTGTATTTCAATCCAACGAGTACAGAATATTATATATGCGTTGATGAACAACGAAGAAGATGTATTGCCACAACCGGATCCGGTTCCGAAAGAAGCGAACTGGGTCGCTCACTTCTCGGGTGAAACAAAAAAGAAGCGACCATGTCCGTTGACTCGAGAGGAGTGTACTGCAAGGAAGAAGGCCAAGCATGTTTATCAGACATCGGGAACTGTTGTTTTTGATATGGGAGCAGTGCGTTTGATTCGCGATGCAGCAGAAATACACTTGTTACAAATATTTCAGCATGCCAAGTGGATAGGCCAGCTAACTAATACCAAAACAGTCAAAGGTAATGCTATTCGAGTTGCTCACCAAATCTATTTGGATCGTTTTTCAAGCGACGGCCACTTTCGACCTTCTATTGGAACACGTTTACCTGTGCTACCGAAACCAAATGTATTTGAGACAAGGACGGAGGTGGATATTGTTGCTGACAGTGGTCTGTTTGTAGAACTCGATGTAGTAGAAGAACCAGAACCTTTTCCATGTACAAAGGATAAAAATTACAACAATGTAGAACTTGGCAACACCGATACAAACAACGAAGTCGACGAAGTCGCCGAAGCACGCGAGGATTTGAAAGACATACAAGAGTCGGCCGCGTTTGAATTGATGGAAGCAACCCAGACGACGAGCTACACTCTATTTGAAGACGATACCCGTGCATGTATGCAGCAGTCCGTTGAAATTTAGAGAAAAAAATATGTACTAATTTAAATAATATTACAATAATTTTATAATTTGTGGAATAATTTAATAATTTAAATAATAATTTAAATAATAATTTAATCTGTGGATCTAATGATAAATAATTTGGTCGAGTCGAATGTTCTGGTTCCACACGCATATGCAATTACAACGAGTGGTGTAATTTGGTACATGAATGATAAAAAAGGAAAACGAATATAGATGGATTGTCGTAGTGGATTGTCGTAGTTGATTGTCGTAGTGGATTGTCATATTGTCATAGTGTTTTGTTACAGTGTTTTGTCGTATTGTCATAGTGTTTTGTCGATTATTTTGTTTGTTTGTAAAATTAGAACACTGGTTGTAATTTGGTAGAGAAAAAAGTGAAAAAAGGAAAACGAATATACCGTGTCGTAATGGATTGTCGTATTGTTTTGTCGGAGTGGATTGTTACTCAGGGTTCTTCTGTTCGTCTGGCCAGACAAAAGTGTACTCAAAAATAGTGGAACCCATTATAGGCGTATTCCCATATATTTCATCCACAATATCAGCTAGCACATCTGATGGGTTAAAAATAGTATTGTTTATTTGTAATAAAATTGTACAATCACTAATTGTTCGGGATTGCACGTATAAAACATTACCACTTGTTAATCGCTGTCGAATGAAAAAAATACAATCCGCAATTGTCCATGTAATAGGTATATTTCTCCACCATCTCAATGCCCCACTGTTTGCACCCGGTCTGAACTCAACTGGATGGATCGATGCCATGTCGGTATGTTACGGTTGGTTGTGTGGTAATTTGGGCAAAAAAATGGTGTTTTAGGTAGCAAGAAAAAAAAAAGAAGGAAAGGGATAAAAGGAAGAAAAAGAGACCTGTGCTTCATTCAGGTAGCAGACGATCAAAATTGGTTGTGTGGTAATTTGAATTTGGGCAAAAAAAGTACTGTTTCGAAACCAAAGAACAAAAAAATTCTTCAAATTATTGCTGGCTACCAACGAATAACAACAATATTTGGGGGTGAATTTTTTTTTTTGTATAAAAATTAAACATTGAATAAAAAAGTATGCAAGCAAATACCCAAAAGACGCAAAAGCGGTTCCGCATTTGAATGTTCTTTGTTAAATTTGCGTTTGGTGTGCTTCAGGTAGCAGACGATTACAAAACGAAACGGTAGAATATTTGTAGTAGGTGTCAATTATTTTTCAATAAAATTTGTATTTATGAGCATATGGGATATGTAGAACTATGTCGGGTGTCCTCGATCTCACTATTCTGGTTCTGTTGTTTTTGCTGTTGCATTTGATTTTTTGTTCCTATTTAGTCGATGCATCTAGTTGGACAGATTGGGCTAATATTTGCAGTCACCTATTTTTGCTTCCATCGTTGCTAATTGGTTCCAAGCGTTTGTGTCGTAGCATTGTAGTAGCCGGTATTGTTTCTACAATATACCACATTTGGTTGGTGGTGGATTCTTCCAACACAAACGCTATTATTGTTTTGCAACGATTGGACCATGGTACGGCGGTGGGTTTAATTGCTACAGTGTTGATGACCTACCGCAACGACAACAGTGATTGGGACGGTCCACTTATTCTGCTGGTGGCATTGTCGTCTAGTTTACCGACCGGTAACCTTATCTCTGGCGCAGCAGAAGCAATGCTGTTCCCGTTACCGGCAGTACTTGGAACTATTTCGTCGTTGGTGTTACACCCGTGGTTGTGGAGGAAAACCGTTGGCGATGCTACAGAAACTACAAAATTGGTGACGTTTGCTTTTCTGTTGCAATTGGCCGCAATAATTACTTTTTTTCTGGGTACCGGAGAAAGCGGCGAACAATGGCACGTTGTTTGGCACTGTCTTGGATTTTTGTCTATCTATTATATTGCGGAAGCTATACGTATTCGAGATGGTCTATAAGAGACTGGTTCTGTTATTACAAACAACATAGTATGAATATTGCACTTAGCGAAGGAACAGAAACTAATTTGACGGGCACAAAAAGAAAACCAGGCGACGACAAAGTATCAAAACCGTACAACAAAAGAGGACCAAAATGCGATGGTTCAAAACGTAGAACGAGACTGTTGGGTTTGAACGGTGCGGATGGCATGACAGGTAGGATTGACAACGTTACTGTCAAAGGGGTGACTGTATTGATCGCTACGAGTCCGCGTGCCATCTATTTACGCATACATGCTCTGTTAAGTCAAGAGTCTACAAAGTATTTAGTTGGTGCGGTGCAGATGTTCATGCACAAATCGTTGATTGACATTTGTATTGCAAGATTGAACGGCGTCTCTCTACTGTTGCCAGGTTGGCGAGACCGCATTGTCGACGAACATGCCAGTTTTATGAAACTACGTAATGTTCCGCAGTTTCGTGCTGCACCCATACGTTTGATCGGTTATAGTACTTCCGAAGCTAAACTTTTGGCCAAAAGACAAGAAACGCAGAACTCACGGTACGGAGGCCAACACCGTACAAACTTTTTGATCGGTCTGGACGAAAATCGTGTTCCTATTTGGACGGTGAACACGTCGTGGTTAATCAAACAAGATGATCGTACATTTGACCATTTCAACGATGCTACCTTTTTTGGTGCGGAAGCGTCGCAGGCGTACGCTACTACATACAATCGTATGTTTGCCTTGAGCCGAGCCATTTGAATAG
>Ga0115000_10001458_pt1 | contig 21003 bp, 24 predicted proteins | sample ArcticOcean_MG_C_6_FD_89690 | JGI IMG/M metagenome (GOLD analysis project Ga0115000, IMG submission 89690) | Marine microbial communities from western Arctic Ocean - ArcticOcean_MG_CB8_128 | ecosystem: Environmental > Aquatic > Marine > Oceanic | place: Arctic Ocean: Canada Basin | collected... | reverse complement strand
TCTATATACCGTTTTCCTTTGGGTCTTGTTTCGTATCCCGAAACCCAATTAATAGGGCCGCCACAATATAAAAGAAGATCGATCAAATGTGTTCCGTCGTGAAATAAGGGACCTCCACCATATTGCGATACGGGTAAGGTGCCGGGTTTCCAGCTCAAAGCGTTACCGATAATGGTTCTTATTTCGCCGATTTTTCCTGCCTGAATTAATTTGTGAGCTTTCTGATAATAGGCGTCCCATCTTCTTTCATGGTTGATGAGGAGTGGAATGTTCTTTTGTTTGCAGGTTCGTACTAATTTGCGTGCTAGTTTGATATCGACATCAATGGGTTTTTCACAAAAGATTCCTTTTACTCCAGCACGGACACCATCTAACGCCATTGTAGCGTGTTGATTTGTCCATGTTGCAATGCATAAGATATCTAACGCATTATCGCGAAGCATGTCGTGATAGTCGGTGTAAAGGTTTTTTACTTTCCATTTTTGTCCGAACTTTTTCAGTCGATATCCATCGATGTCGCATCCGGCAACTATTTTTATATTTGGAAGCGCTGAAAATCCGCCGGTGTGGGTGCAGGGTTTGCCGCGTAACGGATCTTCTTCCAATAGGCTTCCGATTCGGCCACAGCCAATGATTCCAGTTTTATAAGTTTTCATTTATGAAAGGTTGGGTGTGTAAAAAGTAATCTATTTATTATATCATTGCTACTTTGCAGGTTCGATTTGAAAAGAGGCTGGAAAATAAAAAAGCACCTCTACCGAAGTAGAGGCGCTTTTGCAATCCGAAACCTAAGTAGAAAGGCCTCGGAGTTCACTTTAACTATTTATTAAATTTAAAATTATTAGACTCCTTCTAGGAGAGTTAATGCCGCTTGTGGGTTTATATTTGCTTGTCCTACCATTGCTACTCCTGCTTGGACCAACAACTGGTTTTTGGTTAGACTTGTTACTTCTTCAGCTAAATCTACATCTCTAATGGTTGATACAGCCTCGGTTAAATTTTCGACTTGGACGTTTAAATTGTCCATAGCATGTATGCTTCGTATCTGTGCTGTTCCGACTCGACCACGAGCGTCGATTATGGTATCAATAGCTTTGGTCAAATCATTTAGTGCTAGAAACGAAGAGCCTTGAGTGGTAATTTCAGAACCTGTTAAGCCTAATGAAGATGTGCTAACATCAGATAAATCAGCTAATTCATTCAGGTCAATTTGATTTCTAGAACTGGAATCTACTCCTGCCTGAAGAACAATATGCTCTGTGGCACTTTTTGAAAGGGTTCCATTTAGAAGGTAGGTTCCGTTAAACTCAGTAGCGGCTACAATTCTATCTAGTTCTTTTAAGGATGCTTGATATTCAAGATCTACGGCTTCCCTTTCAGTTGCTGCCAAGGTTCCATTTGCAGACTGTGATGCTAAAGATCGAAGACGTAAAAGAATGCCGGACAATTCATTTAATGCGCCTTCAGCAGTACTAAGTAATGCTGCTCCAGCTTCAACATTTTTCGAACCTTGTGTCAGAGCTGAGACATCTGCCCTCAGACCTTCTGATAGTGCATATTCTCCAATGCCATCTGTAGCTCGCTGGATTTTTACTCCGGATGAAATACGATTCATATTTAACCCAACTTGCTTTGATGTATGCTCCAAATTCCTTCTCGCGTTCATTGACGATATATTTGTGGTTAATCCTAGTGCACCCATATTCTTTTCCTCCCTGAAAAGGTTTGGTATTTTTTTAAGTTTAGTTTAAGCATCCTTGCTTATAACCGCAGCTTTAAATTTTTTACGAGATAATTATTCTATTACTGGAGAAGCTGTAAGACCGATTGCGGGATCAGATTAGCCTGGCCCACCATAGCTGTTGAAGCCTGTACCAGAATCTGGTTTCTAGTCAACAACGCTACTTCATGTGCAATATCGGCATCACGAATTTGAGATTCGGCAGCTTGCAGGTTCTCAATAGTAACAGTAAGATTTGAAATGGTCCTGGCCAACCGATTTTGAACTGCACCGACTTTACCTCTACCCGCAGTTACAGTTGCGATTGCAGTGTTCATCATATCAAGTGCGGTTAATGCTGCGCCGGAACTCGTCATGCTCAAGGTGTCGATACTCAGGCCAGATGCTGTTATTGTTCCTAGATTAATCGATGTATTCAAGTTGATTCGGCTTTCTGCTCTGCTATTGATACCAACTTGGATCATAACTTGGTTACTAGTACTCACACTGGATGATAAAGATCCATCAGTTAGCTTTTGACCATTAAACTCCGTTGTAGCCGATATTCGGTCAATTTCTGACCGCAGCGCGCTAAATTCTAGTTGGATGGTTTGGCGTTCAGTAGAACCGACAGTTCCTGTTGAGGCTTGTGAGGCCAGTTCTCGGAGTCGAATGAGGATTCCGGATTGTTCGTTGAGAGCCCCCTCTGTTATATTGATAAGAGAAATGCCGTCGTTCGAGTTTCTTACTGCCTGGCGAAGTGCTCGGATGTCAGACCTCAATGCCTCTGATATGGCAAGGCCTGCTGCATCATCTGAACCGCGATTGATCCGGATCCCGGACGAGATCCTTTCTACCGATTGTGCCAAGCGATCATTATTTACGCCTAAAATTCTCTGGGCATTCAATGACGCGATGTTGTTAAAAATTCTCATGGCCATGTTTATTATCCTCCTTGATAATATGGGGTTTTAGAATCCACTAGTTTCAGCATCCTTGCTGAAGTTTAAATAAGTGAAACTTTTACTACTTTCCTGATTAATTCTAAATAAAAAATTACTTTGGACTTCAAAGCCAGTTCAATCTTCCCCCTCGAGGAAAATCAAACTTAGATTATGTATCGGAAAATAAAAAAAAATGCTTTATAGTTTTTTTGCGCCAGACGTGGAAAAAGGGAAAGTTGTTTTTGAGGGTAGGGAGTTAGTCATTGATAGTATAAGTTTTAGGCGTTTTTTTGGAGGGTAAAAAAAATGCGTCCCCAGATAAACTGGGGACGCATTACCGGCTCTGAGAGAGAGCGGTTTTAGAAACCAACTAAATTATAATCGAATCAAAATTTCAAGTAGACTCATGTAATGCGGTCTTGATGTTTGCCCCCGTTGGCTGGGACTTTTTAACCTACCCGTCAAAGGAGGAAATATCTACTTGCATATCTACAACCTCCTGTTTAGTGAGTCAAAGAATAATGATATGTCCGTAATCCTCGATTCATAAATTAACCTAGGAGCTGCAACACTGACTGCGGGATCAAGTTTGCCTGTCCCACCATCGCTGTTGAAGCCTGTACCAGAATCTGGTTTCTAGTCAACAACGCTACTTCATGTGCAATATCGGCATCACGAATTTGAGATTCTGCAGCTACCAAGTTTTCCACAGCGATCGACAGATTAGAAATAGTTCTTGTCAGTCTGTTCTGTACTGCACCAACTTTACCTCGACCCTGCGTAACGTCCCCAATAGAAGTGTTGATAATGTCCATTGCTGACAAAGCACCTGCTGCCGTTGTTAGACTCAAGGTATCAATCGAAAGACTAGATGCTGTGACCGCAGTGAGATTAATTTCATTGTTAAGGTTAATTCGACTATGAACAGAACTGTCGATACCGACCTGGATAAAAATCTGATTTCCACTAGAAACACCCGATGCTAAAGAGCCATCTACTAGTTTCTGACCATTAAATTCGGTGGTGGCAGAGATACGGTCAATTTCAAGACGGAGTGCGTCAAACTCCAATTGAACTGTTTGACGTTCGGTCGAACCAACGGTACCGGTTGATGCCTGAGAAGCCAACTCTCTAAGACGAATGAGAATACTGGCCTGCTCGTTGAGTGCACCTTCAGCTATGTTGATAAGGGAGATTCCGTCGTTCGCGTTTCGTACTGCCTGCCGCGACGCTCTAATATCTGAACGCAAGGCTTCCGAAATAGCTAAACCTGCTGCATCATCGGCGGCCCTATTAATACGAATACCTGATGAGATTCGTTCAACCGACTTTGCTAGCCGATCGTTGTTGGTGCCCAAGATTCTCTGGGCGTTGAGTGATGCGATGTTATTAAAGATTCTAACTGGCATTGTAATCCTCCATGATTTTAAGTGCGGGTTACTGTTTTGGCCTCTGAACCAAAACAAGCCTCCAAGCTTTTAACCCTTAGGTGAAGAATTCATTTCGACACCTTTGAAAATTTACTACCTCCTGATAGTTAAATTAAAAAATATATTTCTTAATTCAGGATATAAACATACTCAATGAGGCTTATCGGAGAAACTGGATAGATCTTTAGAAACTTATTTTTTAAAGGGCTGTACTTTAGTTAAGTCAGAAGGTGGATGCTAATCGTGGACAGGAGGAGAAAACCTTTTAAGGTAATTAAAAAAAATATCTATCGTCTGTGGGTCGGTGCTCAGGTAGATATAATCTGGTTACGGGTCAAAAGAGCTATTTCTTCTGCAAGGTCTGCATCCCTGATCGTAGAATCTGCTGTCGACAGGTTTTCGATTGATACTTCCAGATTCCCTAAAGCTCTCTGTAGGAGATTTTGCAAGGCCCCCATTTTTCCTCGAGAATGGGTTAGAACGGAAAAACTATTCTCAATCTGTTCGGCTGCGATTAGTGCATCTTCCGCAGTAGTAATATAAAGGTCAGCGAGTCCAAGTCCGGCTGAACTACTGCTGATCAGGTCCAACTCCTGATTCAAATTGATTCGGTTTTCATTGGAGCTATCAAAACCTAATTGAATGGCAACCTGTTGAGACTTTTGAACAGAGGCTGCCAAAGAACCATCGATAAGGTTTTTCCCATTGAACTCGGTAGTGGTCGAAATACGATCAAATTCTTCTCGTAGAGTGGAAAACTCCAGTTGTAGAGTTTGTCGTTCGATTTGTCCGAGGGTACCTGATGCAGATTGTGTGGCCAATTCCCTCAAACGAATAAGAATGCTGGCCTGCTTAATGAGTAAACCTTCAACTACGTTAACAAGAGAAATTCCAACGTTAGCGTTTCGTTCTGCTTGTCTCAGTGTTCGTATATCTGAACGAAGTGATTCAGAAATCGCTAGACCGGCAATATCATCCTATCCTTTATTGATACGTGTCCCGAAAGCCACTTTTTCAATGGATCGTCCCACCCGTTCATTATTGACTCTCAAAAATCTTTGGGCTGTCTGAGATAATGAATTATTGGCAATGCTGTTATTTGCCATGATGTTCCCTAATGTTTCGGGGTGTGTAGGTATGGATCGCCCGATAAATTTCTTCTGCTTTCGCCAGTGAGTGAGGTGTAGATTCAGCCGCTTGGTGATTCGTAATGGAAACATCAATGCTTCTTTTAATCCTGAGGAGATGGCTCTTTAAGGCTTGAGAACGGCCTTTTAGACGGGTAACAATATCCAGGGCACTCTCAACCATCATCGTTGTTTTAAAACCTTCTTCAGGAGTGTTAAAAAGCATTGTCCCCAAACCCAAAGTCTTGCAAGAGATTTTGGGTATATTCAGACCGGTATTTAAGTTGATCCGATTTTCAGGGGACCCTGTTACGCCCGCCATCAAATATAGATGTTGTTCTGCATCTCTTGAGGCCGATAAAGACCCATCGAGAATTCTTTCTCCCTTGAATTGGGTCAATGCGGATAGCTTATCCAACTCATTTTTATTAAGAGAAATTTTAACTTCCACCGTTGATAATTGAGAAAGATCAAAATTTGAAGCGAGACTAGGTTTTGCCAACTGTTTGATTTCGGCCAGAAGAGCTTCAATCTTTTCGTAAGCCAAGTCTGCCTCTTCAAGCAACTCCATTGCTAAACTAATATTATGGAGTGCTTGATCCAGGCTTTTTAGATCTGTCACCCGAGTTCCGGATTTTAAAAAATCGTGATCCAGATTCTCGGTGATGGGATCTATAAAGTCTAATTTAAAAGGTATAGTTTTCTGATCCATAACGGACTCCTCGCAATAAGCTGGTTAGATCGGTGAATAATGATTCGATTAACCCAATAACTGCAAGATAGACTGGGGTATCAGATTTGCCTGTCCAACCATAGCTGTTGCAGATTGCACGAGAATCTGGTTTCTTGTCAGAGTTGCAATTTCTTCGGCGATATCTGCATCTCGAATAGAAGATTCAGCGGCCTGTAAGTTTTCAATTGTAACTCCAAGGTTTGCTATAGTACGAGTCAGCCTGTTCTGTACCGCACCAACCTTACCTCGACCCGCCGAAATATTACTGATAGCAGTGTTGATACTCTCCATTGCGGTCAAAGCGGCCGCGGCACTGGTAAGGGAAAGTTTATCAATAGAAAGAGCGGAAGATGTTATCGCTGTAAGATTCATTTCCTTGTTCAAGTTGATTTGGCTATTGTTGCTGCTGTTAATTCCAATCTGAATGATTATATGCTGTGAGCTAGATATTGACGATGCCAGAGCCCCATCAACTAGTCCTTGACCATTAAACGTAGTAGATTCTGAGATCCGATCGACTTCCATTCTCAGTGAATTGAACTCCAACTGAATCGTTTGACGTTCGGTTGAACCAACGGTACCGGTTGCTGATTGTGAGGCTAACTCACGAAGTCGAATAAGGATACTCGCTTGTTCGTTGAGCGCACCTTCTGTAACGTTAATCATTGAGATACCGTCGTTCCCATTCCGAACTGCTTGACGCATTGCCCGAATATCTGAACGTAATGCTTCTGAAATAGCCAACCCAGCTGCGTCATCTGAAGCTTTGTTAATTCTGATACCAGATGAGATGCGTTCAACGGATTGAGCGAGACGTGTGCTATTTTCGCCCAAGATCCTTTGAGCATTAATCGAGGCTGTATTATTGAAAATTCTGACTGCCATATCCCTAATCCTCCACCAAGAGTTTGATTATTTTTACTATTTTTTTATGTTTAACTAGTGCTGCTGTCCCTGAAGGATATTTTTAATGTGGCTTCCTTTCAGCTTTCCACCGTTTCCTAAAAACTATTTGAGAGAGGAAATTTTTCTTGCCTAAATCCAGGTTACTTCCCGCCTCAATGATGGTTATCGGTAGGAAGTTTAAAAACTTTACCAAAAGCTGAAAAATTATTGATTTTTTGTGCGCCAGTTTTTTTGAACGACTTCTGAGTTTAAAGAAACGACTTCAGGGTGGGTTTCCAGAAACGTTATTATGGCTTTCAGGTCAATTGTAGAGTGTGGATTGATTTTTGAGAAAATCTTTTCCATTAAGGAAAAATCTTGTGGAGTGTCTATCGTTAATCGAAAATCGCGATTTCTTAAATAAGAAGGTGCTTCAACCCGGGCAATTGTAAATTTATCATTATGGTCATGAAACCAAGTAGTTACATGTTCGCGATATTTAAGTTCTTTAGCTTGTTTCTCGATTTTTTTAAGAGTTTCCAGGCAAACTACTTCGCAACCGGTTCCTAGGGGAATCGGGTCGGCAGATATCGTATAGTCGGCATGTGACTCGAGATGCGCTGTTATCAAAGATCGTAAAAGAGGAATATCCGTAAGAGGGTTGTCACCACAGATGCGAACAATATGTTGGGCTTCGATGGCTTCTCCAGCTTGTATGAACCGTTTCAAAACATCCTCTTCAGAACCTTGAAACACAGCCACTTTATGCTTTTTTGCTATTTCGATGAGAGGGGCTTCTGTTTTAGCTTCAGTCGTGGCTAATTGAATTCGATCAATTTCTGGAACCTGTTGTAATCGAATGATGATATGCTCAAGAATAGAAATTCCTTTAAGCAGGCGGACGCTTTTTCCTGGGAAACGTATTGACCCCATTCGGGCCTGAATAATTGCTGCAACCATGATTCCTGAAAATAAATTTTATTTGAAGCAATTATTGTAACCTTTTGAAAGTTATTTGTAATGTCGAAAAAAACTCTTTCATTAATCCGACCGCCAAAACTCAACCCAGGCGATAAAATCGGCGTGGTGGCTCCAGCAGGACCCGTCGATAAACAACAATTGCGAAACGGATTGTATGTGATTTCTAAAATGGGTTTCCAGCCGGTACTCGGCAAGCAAATCTATTCCCGCTCACGCTATTTTGCGGGTGATGATTTACAACGGGCGCAAGACATAATGGATATGGTACGCAATCCCGAGATTAAAGCTGTTTTTTGCGCGCGCGGCGGCTACGGCACGAATCGAGTTCTTCAATATTTGGATGCAAAAGTGATTCGGGCCAATGCAAAAATTTTTGTCGGATCCAGTGATATCACGTTGCTACTTCATTATTTGTATATTCATTGCGGTGTGGTGGGTTTTCATGGTCCGATGGTTGCGGGTAGTTTTGGTCGAGCTCCCATGAATCAGTCGCGCAAGCAGTTCAAAAATATTTTGATGGGAGAAGCAACGGCAAAATCACTTCATTGCCGAAAGGCTAAAGTGTTTTCAAAAGGGATTACCACGGGAAAAATTACAGGGGGGTGCCTGACGCTACTTTGCCGTTCGCTGGGAACGCCTTATGAAGTACAAACCCGCAATCGGATTTTATTTATAGAAGATGTGAGCGAACCTTTATATAAATTAGATGGAATGTTGTGGCAGTTGCAAGCTGCGGGAAAATTTAAAGGCGTGCGGGGAATTATTTTTGGAGAGATGGTCAACTGCAATCCACAAAAATCGGGAGATGGAAAACTGGAAGATGTTCTTGTCGGTTTATTTCCAAAACCCAACATTCCAATTCTGACCCATTGCCCGATAGGCCATAGTATGGAAATCTGGACGCTGCCTTTTGAAACCCAAGCCACTCTCGATGCTTCAGCGAAAATCCTTGAACTGAAAAATTGCGGCGTTAAGTGAGGCGGACGCAAACGCCTTTTTCTTTCAGGTAGCGTTTGGTTTCGTCGATAGTAAATTCTTTGAAATGGAATATAGAGGCGGCTAGCACGGCATCGGCTTTGCCATCGATAATCCCATCATATAGATGCTTCAGTGTTCCGGCGCCTCCTGATGCGATCACCGGAATGGTTACGGATTCGGAAACCGAACGATTCAACTCCAGATCGTAACCTGATTTCGTCCCATCTCTATCCATACTGGTTAGCAAAATTTCACCTGCGCCGTAGTCTTGCATTTGCTGAGCCCATTTAACTACATTTATAGCTGTGGCTGTTCTGCCACCGTGGATATAGACCTCCCAGGAAGTGGATGAACTGTTTCTATCCAATAGTAAATCAGGGTGCTCTTCTGCCCAATTTGGAATGGACGGGTCGTCGGCCACAGACTTTGTCTGCTTGGCATCGATGGCGACGACTATGCACTGGCTTCCAAAACGTTGCGCTGCTTTTTGCACAAACTCTGGGTCTTTAACGGCAGTTGAATTGATGGCTACTTTGTCGGCCCCGGCTTTTAACAGGTTTCGAATATCGTCTAAAGTACGGACGCCGCCCCCTACGGTAAGAGGCATAAAAACTTTTTCTGCGGTTCGTGCTACGACATCCAGAATGATGTCGCGATTTTCATGTGAGGCGGTAATATCCAGAAAGGTGAGTTCATCGGCACCTTCTTTTTCATACGCTGCGGCAACCTCAACGGGGTCGCCTGCGTCACGCAGGTTGACAAAGTTCACCCCTTTGACCACGCGGCCATCTTTAACGTCCAGACAGGGTATGATGCGTTTAACCAGCATAAGTATTAGCCGAGTTTTTTTGCGTCAGCATAAGACAGGGTTTTGTCATAAAGAGCTTTTCCAATAATGACACCTTCGACACCGGAGGATTCCAGCTTCATTAAGTTTTGGATGTCTTCAAGACGGCTGACGCCTCCCGATGCAATGACGGGTAATTGAGCCGCTTCTGCAAACTCTTTTATGCTTTCAAGGTTAGGACCTTGAAGCATTCCATCGCGACTGATATCTGTAAAGATGAATCCGGCAATACCGTAACCTCGCATTTTGTTTGCAAGATCGGTGGCTTTCTGGTCAGAAACTTCGACCCAGCCTTTCACTGCGACCATGCCATCTTTGGCATCTATGCCGACAATTATTTTTCCTGGAAATTTTTTGCACGCTTGCTCCACAAACTCGGGTACTTTTTGGGCAATCGTTCCTAAAATAACCCGATAGACCCCGGCTTTGACATATTCCTCGATTGAAGAAAGAGTTCGAATACCGCCCCCGACCTGAATGTCAACGGAACTGCTGTATATGATTTCTTTAACAATTTTAGAATTTTTAGGGGAGCCTTCAAATGCACCGTCGAGATCGACAACATGAATGAGTTGGGCACCTTCTTCATCCCAATGATCTGCCATTCCTTGAGGATGATCCGAATAAATTGTTTCCTGATCGGCTTTTCCCTGGGAAAGGCGAACGCATTTGCCATTTTTTATGTCTACCGCAGGTATAATTTTCATTTAAGCTCTTATTGGGTTAATTTTTGTAAAGCCAGATATTACCAAATTTTAAAGATAACCTCGAATTATTCTAATTATTTATTCCTCACCCCGGCTGGGTATATAAGCTGGATTTATTTGCGTTTGCTTGATTGCCAATTTTACCCTTTGCGTTATATAATCCCCTTCCTTGATGTGGGTTTCCTCTCCCACCCCCATCTTCTTTATTTAAACCTGGGTATTTGATATGAATTTTAACGTTGAAAAATCGGATTTAGAAGGCGTGTTGTTAATCCAGCCCACTGTTCATTCCGATTCTCGAGGCAGATTTTTCGAGAGCTTTCAAAAAGAAAGATATAAAGAAATTGGAATAGAGGAAGAGTTTGTCCAGGACAATCAATCTGTTTCCCAAAAGAATACCATTCGCGGCCTCCACTATCGGGCTGCTCCGGAGCAAGCGAAACTGGTACGGGTGATTAAAGGAGAGGTGTTCGATGTGGTGGTGGACATTCGTAAACAGTCACTCACTTTTGGACAGTGGAGAGGTTATACCCTGTCGGATTCCAATTATCTGCAAATTTATATTCCTGACGGATTTGCGCACGGATTTTGTGTTCTCAGCGATACAGCTGAATTTTTATACAAAGTTTCCGAATATTATTCTGCAGAAAAGGAAAAGGGTATTATGTGGAATGACCCTGATATTAGCATCAATTGGCCGACTTCGAACCCGGTTCTCTCGGAAAAGGATAAAACCAATCCCGCATTAAAAGATATATAATCAGGGGTAGTGGGGATGATTCAGGTGGCTTTTCCGGAAAGATATTTATTGAATTCCTTATAGGCTAGGTTCACGGTATCTTCAATATTTAGATCCGCCCCATTTTCTATGTTTGGAATATTTTTCACCAGAGTTTTATCCAAACTGTTTTGAAGCAGTTTCTCAAAACTACCCGATCCCATTTTATTCTTATAGAGCGTTAATATTTCCCCCGCGATGATGGATTTACCCGGTTTGCTGTCGAGAATCTGGTCGTAGTCGAAACCCTTTTTTTCGCCAAACTCCAGCAGTCGGCTGATTTTGCCAGACATTTTTTCGTATTGTTCAACGCCATTGGTAGCTTGCACCGAGTTGGCGAACACAGGTGACAGACAATCGGGTAACTCTGGTTTTCTTAAATTCTTCTCTATTAACTGCAGAAAAAATTTCCCAACATGTTCTTTTCTCTGGTTCCTATCTTTCTTTTTCATCCGCCGCTTTGTTCTGGCTTTTTTTTTGGTCGGGATCCTCTCCTACAGAAGACGACGCACCTTCACTCATTAGTTGAGCAAACATTGTCTTGGTTCCAGAGTCGGCGAGATTAAATTGCTCATCGGAACCGAGATCGGAATTATCCGATGCGATTTTTAATATTTTGAAAATAATGTCTTGTCTTAATGTGTCGCTCATTGGGTACTCTTTGGTTTAGCTGATCAAGTATTTTTAATGATTATAGTATGGAATATCAAAGTTTTTAGATAGAAATTTTTACGGCAATTTGGCCTATGATTCAATTCAACTACTTTAACAATCGTATTATTCTTTTTAAGAAAGAAAACCCCCCATTGGGATAATTAAATAACGTGCATTAAAATAATATAATTTTTTTTAGTTATGGGTATGGGTTTTTTTTTCTTATGTTCACGGTTATCCTGTCCGATACAAATATATATAGAGAAAAAACTTATTAGCAATTAAAACGAATCTTCATCATGGCACTTGAAATAGCCGAATCAAATTCACAGGAAATACAACAACGTAACAGCAGTTCTGTTATGGGGTTTTCCGTTGCAAGCGAGTTGAACGTACGAACTCAGGAAGGGGATCAGGTAAGCCTTTCTTTTTCAAGCGAGCAGTCCCTTTCAGAGTCCCGCACGCAAACTCAATCCAAAAAATTTGGTTCGTTTCAAGAAATCAGTGCTGAGGCAAGAGCCGCTTCTAGGTATTCTATCTCTGTGCAAGGGGATTTAAATGAAGAGGAGTTGGCGGCAATTAACAAGCTGGCGGCAGAAATCTCTCCAATAGCGAGTGAATTTTTCAGCAGCGGTAAATTTAATTTCGATGCATCCGGTGATATTTTGGCTGCTAACTTGGGTGTGCTTCAGGAAGTGGAAATTTCATTGGAGCGTATTATTGTTGCAGCTTTTTCAACAAGCACTTTCAATCAACTACCAGAAGGTGAAGGTGGTGTAGCGCCAAAGGATGCGGATGCAATCTTGAATAATCCAGCTTCTGCATTAGATACTGAAGGTATTCGTGACTTCCCGGCTCTGGTGCAGGTAACATTTGACGCGGTCTTCGAAACAGAAACAGCAAAGGTTCCTGAAACAGATACTATCCTACGCACCTTAAATGATCTCTTGGATTTTATTCGTCAGCGTTTAGGAGAAACTTTTGGTCCTGAAGGTGCTGAGCTTCTCCCGCAAGCTCCGACCCCCAGTGATGGCGTGGTCGATACGTTAGAGCCTTCTACCCCTGGGCCAGCTCAGTAATCAGCTGGTTATCGATTTTTAAACCCCTTTAAATATCAAATTTTCAAAAAACGATTGCTATTTTCTAAATACGTGTATACACACTTAAATATGAAACGGAACACTAAAGTCAATTCAGGCAAAAGGAGTGAAAGCGTGCAAAACTGCACCTGCTTTAATTTAAGGAAAGCAACACGTGCCGTGACACAATTGTTTGATGAGGCTTTAAAACCTTGTGGGCTTTATGCAACGCAATTTACATTGTTGGCTGCAGTTTCTTCAAAAGAAAACGTTGCTATTACCGAATTGTCGAAAGCCTTGGTTATGGACCGTACTACTCTGTCCCGAAACTTGAAACCTTTGCAAAAAAGTGGTTGGGTTGAAGTGCTTCCTGGATTGGATAAGAGGACTAAAGCCTTGTCTTTAACTCTCTCGGGAAAAAAAGTTTTGAAACAGGCAATGATTCATTGGAAGGAAGTCCAAAATGAGGTCGTCATGACCTTGGGAAATGGTAACTGGGAATTATTGGTGGACAATTTATCATCAACCGTTAAAAAGCTTAATCCTTACTAGTTATTTTTTGTAACTATAAGTGTGTATACACATAAATTAAAGTAGGAGGGAAGTTATGATGACTGATTACCATTACCACCTTATTCGGCTAAAAATGAGGAGGAAAAAATTCGTCTTGCAGAAGATGGTTGGAATAGCCGCAATCCTGAGAAAGCATCCTTAGCCTATACCTCGGATACCCAATGGCGGAAGCGCTCTACTTTCGTTAATGGACGCGATGAGGTAGTGAAATTCTTGAGGGTTAAATGGGGAAAGGAATTTGAATACCGTTTGATAAAAGAGCTATGGGTGTTTGAGGGAAATCGTATTGGAGTACGTTATGCTTACGAGTGGCATGATAATAGGGGAAGTTGGTTTCGCTCTTACGGCAATAAGAATTGGGAGTTTGATGAGCTTGGCCTCATAAAAAATCGTTATGCTTGTATTAATGATCTACCCATCAATGAATCCGAACGTAAATTCCTTTGGTCGCAAGGTCGTAGACCTGATGATCACCCATGTCTTAGTGATTTAGGTTTGTGAAAATGGATAGAGGGTAAAATAGTGATTATAAAAATAGCTTGAACTTGTTTTTTTAACGATTTTACTCTCGTTGGTATTCGAGAAATTAATGATTTGTCTCAATCAATAAGGAGAAAAATTCATGGAAACATTTGACGCGATATACCAGCGCCGCTCAATCAAGGAGTATGATACGGAGCATAAACTATCACCTGAAGAAGAAACAAAACTTCTTGAAGCAGCAATACAGGCTCCGACCAGTTTTAATATACAGCACTGGCGTTTTGTTATTGTGCGCAATCCTGAGCTTCGTCAAAAAATTCGAAAGATATTTGGCAACGATCAAGCTCAAATGACAGACGCTTCTTTGCTTATTATCATGACCGCAGATACCAATGGGTGGAAGAAAAATCCTGAACGCTACTGGGAAAATGCTCCAAAAGAGGTTGCGGACTTGCTGGTAAATTGGATGGAACCTTTTCACGAGGGACGGGAATGGTTACAACGCGACGAGGCGCAACGGTCAATTGGTATGGCGATGCAAACTCTGATGCTGGCGGCAAAGTCGATGGGTTATGAATCTTGTCCTATGATCGGTTTTGATATTGAAAAAGTTTCGGAGCTAATTAATTTACCTGAAGATCATGTTATGGGGCCGATGGTGGCCATAGGCAAGGGGATAAAAGAGCCGTGGCCAAAGCCGGGCCAATTGCCCTTAAGCGAAGTCGTAGTTGAAAATAGTTTTTGACGGGAAATATTAGAACGCAGATAAAGTATCTTAATCTCTACAGATTAGGGTTTGGTTGCGCAATCAGTATCTGAAAAAACAGTACCTATAATTCATGCAGGAGAAAAAATATGACCCTTGTTCACGCATATGCTGCCAATAAAGCCAGTGGTATTTTAGAATCTTTCGAATATGAGTTGGGGGCATTGGGTCCAACTGACGTTGATATTTCTGTAGAGTCATGCGGTATCTGCCACAGTGATCTAAGCATGCTCAATAATGATTGGGGAATGACGCAATACCCTTTTGTTCCGGGGCATGAAGTAATAGGGAAAATTGCTTCCATTGGAGAATATGTTTCTCATATTGCTGTAGGCGATCGGGTGGGGTTGGGCTGGCATGCGGGATATTGTATGACTTGTGATCAATGTTTAGATGGTCACCACAATATGTGTGCGGATGCTTCGGCAACCATCGTAGGAAGGCATGGAGGTTTTGCTGATACGGTGCGTGCCCAGGGACCCAGTGTTTTTAAAATTCCAGAGGGACTGAATGTACAAACCGCAGGTCCGTTGCTTTGTGGTGGAATCACCATGTTTAATTCATTAGTGCAGCTAAATATTTCACCAACGGCAAGTGTTGGAGTCATCGGGATTGGTGGGCTGGGGCATTTGGCCTTAAAATTCGCACGGGCATGGGGGTGTCATGTGACTGCATTTACCTCAAGTGAATCAAAAGAAAAAGAAGCTCTAGAACTGGGAGCGACTGAAACTATCAACTCGCGTGATCCTGAGGCAATAAAGGCTGTTGCAGGTCGATTCGATTTACTTTTGTCTACCGTGAATGTGCAACTGAATTGGAATGCTTATATGGAAGCTCTAAAGCCAAGAGGTCGTTTGCATATGCTGGGTGTCGTTCCAGAACCGTTAGGCATAAGTGTCGTGCCCATGTTGTTTGGGCAGCGCTCGGTAGGTTCCTCACCTGTCGGAAGCCCTGCAAATATTAGAAAGATGCTTGAGTTTTCATCGCGGCACGGTATTGACCCGGTTACTGAACATTTTCCCATGAGCAAGGTCAACGATGCGATGGAGAATCTTCGGCAGGGAAAAGCAAAGTATCGTTTAGTTATAGATAACGATTGGTGATGCTCTTTTTTTGCATCGTGAAAAGCTTGATGGATTCGTTTTGCTTCACGGGTATTGATCTGTTGCCACCGGCGGCTCGCCGATTAGGGCATGAGGGCTCCATTATTGATGTCTATAGTTTGTCCGGTCAACGAAGTTTGTTGTTCGGATAACAGGTAGCCAATGAACTGTGCGATTTCCTCAGGCTCTGACATTTTACCAAGCGGCACATGCTTCATCGCTTCCTGATAGGCTTGCTCTTTTGTGATTTTTAAAGCATCGGCGAAACTTTCTATTCCTTCCTGAGCCATATCCGTGTTGACCCAGCCGGGACAAAGCGCGTTGACCAGAATTTTATCGCCACTGAACTCGGCGGCAAAGGATCGGGTAAGCCCGAGTAGTCCCGCTTTAGAAGCGCAATATGCTGAATAGCCTGGCACGCCCAGCCTTGCCAGAATGGATGAAAGGATTACCACTTTTTTAAAAGGAGCGGTATCTTTTTTAAGGTAGGGCAGGCATTCTTGAACTGTTTGATAAGTTCCCGTTAGATTGGTATCGATGACTTCCCGCCAGCGATCATTTTCTCCGTAAGTATTTTCACCGCCGATCCCGGCATTGGCTACCAGCCCGTATAAGGATTCCACATTAATTTTTTCTAAAGCAGATTGCATATCCCCGACTTTTCTTATGTCGCAGGAATGCGTTGAATGGGTGGAAGATTTTTGCAAGTTGGCTTTTGTTTCTTCCAGCTTGTCGAGGTTGCGACCACAGAGGATCAGGGCATACCCTTGACTTGCAAGTGTTTCGGCGATGCTACGACCGATTCCTGTACCGGCTCCTGTAATAAGAACAAATTTTGACATGAGAAGATTTTAAAGGGTTCTTTCTGATTGTTGGTTTCTGGATGGATTCAGCAGAATTTTTATATATTCAGTGAGTATCTCAGCTTTTTTTGTTTCATTTGAATTTTTATAAACCTGTATCAGGTTGTTGAGCATGCGGATAAGGGTTTCTCGTTGTGTTGATTGCGATAAAAAATGTTCTTCAAAAGAATGACCGAATTGTTCAACAATCTGAATACATTCTTTTTTAGTCAACCGACGGCCTTGATGGAAAGGGTCAAAATAGATCGGCTCTATAGGCAAACTGTATTTCACAATATAGTGGCCCGGCATTCCTACACCAACAATTGGTAAATTCAATCGCTTTGCCAGCAAAACGCATATTGCTGAAAGGGTAATGGGTAAACCCGTTTTATTATCTAAAACTTTATTGATGAAGCTATTGTCTGGATTCTGGTAATTATCTTTGTTGCCTTTGAACCCATTTTCTTGGAAAAGAAAATGCGTGAAGGCGGCAACAATTTCGGGCGGTTTTGCTTCAGGCTTTAAAGTGTCAGCAAATTTTTGGGCTAGATCATCGAGTTTTTGACTGCACTCTTCGGGAGACGAATCTGGGTAGCCGAATTCCATGATCAGCATCATTCCGGTTTCGAGATCAATGTCTTGTCCTAATCCTTTTTGTGCAAGTTGCCTGAATTTTTCAGCAAGCTTTTGCGGAAGAATATTCTGGATTGCGATATTAGCTTGGATGCGCAAAGCATCATCGTCGCCGCGAGTGGCTATCTCCAGGAAGGGTAGGGCATCTTCACCCAACTCGACCAGTTGATCACGAACGCTGCTCCTGACAAACTCGTCCCGGTCAGTCAATAACTTGATGAGGGAGGAAATCTGACCTAAGGCTTTGTTATGTTCCATTGGAATCAAATAAAAAAGCCCGGTACAGGCGGCGGTTTGCCGCCCGCACAGGCTTTTGGAAAAATTTTTATAAGTCTGGTTGTGGTGTGGTACGTAAATAAGGCTTGATGACCTTATGTCCTTTTGGGAATTTTGCCGGAATATCTTCGGTTTTGATCGCCGGTACCACCACGCAGTCATCGCCATGTTTCCAGTCAACCGGAGTTGCAACTTGGTAATTGGCAGTGAGCTGTAGCGAATCAATAACGCGCAGTATCTCGTCAAAATTTCTTCCCGTAGATGCAGGATAAGTGAGTGTGAGTTTCACTGTTTTATCTGGACCAATGATGAAGACGGAACGAACCGTCAGGTTGTTCAAAGCGTTGGGATGAATCATGTCATACATTTCTGAAACCTTTTTTTCGGGATCAGCAATGATGGGGTAATTGACTGAACAATTTTGCGTCTCGTTGATGTCTTTGATCCAGCCTTTATGGGAGTCAACCGGGTCCACACTCAATGCGATAACTTTTACATTTCGTTTGTCGAACTCACTTTTCAAGCTGGCAACACGTCCCAGTTCGGTTGTGCAAACCGGTGTGTAATCTTTGGGATGTGAAAACAAAACTCCCCATCCGTCTCCAAGGTATTTATGGAATTCGATGGTGCCTTCGCTAGTGTCTGCCGTAAAGTCCGGCGCGATATCTCCTAATCTTATTGCCATGATTTTTCTGCCTCTTAATAAAAGTTAAAAATTGGAAATAACCTTAATTTTGTCTGAATGACCCGTTCAAAGAAAGCGCGGGCTTTCAATAAGAAAATGTAAGGGGGTGATCGATGTTCAGGTAGAATTATACCATAAGGTACAGTTTGGGAAAACTTACCCAAAACTAATCAAAATATGCAAGTTGATACACACCTATATAATAATATAAATATTAGATGATTTGCAGGTTTCCGGGGTGCAAATTAATTTAATAAACAGGGGAAAAACCTGCAATGTCTAGCTATCAGATTGAAGAAACAAGGGAGTTGCTGCTCAAAATATGGTCGATTCTTTTGATGGGACTGTATGGAATCGGTTTTCTGCACGAGAAGATGTTGGTTCAGCAGACCTTGGAGGCCGCAGAAGAAATTCTGCCTGATATTGCCAAACTCCTGTTTTTTGCGTTGATGTTTGTTTCTTTTTTGGTCGACATTGTGGAAATGCGAGCAGACAAGAATAAAGCATATCGATTTCTACTTTTATCTTTATTGCTCGGCGGAGTTTCAGCAACCATCAGCGCAATGCAGTACCATGCATGGGCTTGGATGTTGGGAGGATAACCCAGCTTGCTAGACGGGATAGGATTGGGTAGAATGCACTTTCCAGAAAGATCAAAAACAAAATCTATATATAGGGTGGGCCGTTAGCTCAATTGGCAGAGCAACTGACTCTTAATCAGTAGGTCCTCGGTTCGATCCCGAGACGGCCCACCAATCAACCCCTTATTTTATAGGCGGTTAGGCAACCCTGTCTAGCCGCCAGTTTGTTTGCAAAATTCGCTTTGCTTGAATTTTGCTTGACCTACGTGTCACCCCACTTTCCTTTTTAGGATTACTAATGACGGACTCGGCCTGGAGCTGCTACTGCAAACCTTGTTCGCCGCTTCAATTAGATTTGATACCTCTGGTCCTGAGTAGTGAGTTGTAATCCTGCTAGACTTGTGTCCAAGCAGATCTTGAATGTCTTCAAATCTCACCCCTGAAGCCCTTAGTCTACGACCAAATGTATGTCGTAAGTCATGAACACGGACATGTGGCATTCCCGCCCGGACTCTGGCATCCCTCCAACCAGAGTTGCCAATTCGGTTTATAGGTTTTCCCTTGTAAACAAAAACATGCTCGGGATCTTTTCCTCTTTGAGTCTCAATGATGGATTTGGCAACGTCATTTAAAACCACTACCCGGTTAGTTCGATTTTTAACTTTTTGCGCCGGGATTATGAAGACGCTAGTTTGCATTTCCAGAATATCAACTTCATACTCCCACTTCAACCCTGTTATTTCTTTATCCCGGCAACCGGTATTAATTGCAAACAAAGTCATCGTACGAAGGTGTTCAGGAAGCTCATCAAAGAGCTTGGTTTGCTCCTCCCAAGAGATAGGGTAAGGCTCTCTTGCGTCGTCTAACGTTAGCAGTTTAATTTTTGGTGCCGCATGTAGCCAAGTCAAACCATTTTCATCCATCCATTCCCCAGACGCTTTGTTTAAAATATTTCGTGTTACTTGAAGCGCATAATTAATCGTCCGGTTGCTATTGCCAACCTTTTTCAGGTTTTCAATGAACGGCTGCAAACTTCCCATATGTACTCCATGTAATGGCAGGTCTCCGATAAAAGGATCCAGTTTTCTTAAGTGAAGCACATCCTCTCTAAGACTCGCCTTTATTGATTCATTGAGGTGCTTTACCCCCGCTTGTCGAAATGTCCTTTCAGGTCGGACTCCGTAAATTGTTGACTGCCGGAGTTCCTCAATGATTCTTGCAAGGAATAATTCCGCTTTTTCGAGGTCTTGCGTGCCCGTGCTTTTGCAGATGAGTTGTCCGCAGATGCGTTTGTTGATGTGCCAGACCCCTTTCCTTTGGATGAGCCCCGGCGTTCGTTTGCGTCCCATAAGTTTGCTCCCTCTTTCTTTCCGGAGCGACCGCATTCTCGCTTTATTATTTCTGCAAAAGAATCCAGATCAAAGCGATCAAATATAACGGAACGCCCCTCCCTAATCTCGGGTATATAAGGTCTTACCAAGCGCCCAAACTTGTTCTTACTCATCCCCAGGTAATGCGGGGCGTCTTTTAATCCTATAAGTCTTGGCAAGGTAAGTTGATTCATTAATTATCTAAACTGTTACAGCTTCTTTAATTTCCCAAGCGATGTATTCAAGCACTTGCTCGGGAAGTTCATGGGCCTCATTGACACCACCGATAACCTGCATGTTGGCATCAAGACTGTTGTTCTTGACCGCCTGGACAGCGCGTGAGCGTAGCCATGAGCGGCCTCTGGACGTGTTGCCGTTGAACTGACCTACCATGTGAGTGTTGATGCATTCCAAAGCAGACCCGGCCACACCGTTTGTCTGTTGTGGTGAAGGTATTTGTGCTGTGGCTTCTATGGCTCTTTTTGTGAAAGCGTCCGTGCTCAGTTCTTTTTTATGTTCTTGAGCTGGCGTTGGTTCATTCGGTTCAGGAGTATTACTTCCGCCATTATTATCGCCATTGCTACGGGTCTCTTCTATGTCCTGCGAAAAGATGTCAGAAGCCGCAGTGGCGGTGAGTACCGCATCGACCAGAGCCCGTTTCTTTGCCATCTTGAGGACGGTGTTGTAGTAGTCGGCAGGGTTGTCATGATCGGTTCTGCCGGAAGGCAGGTTTTCTATTGCAGAATCTCCGTCCTGCCATTTTTTATTACACCCGCCCTTCTTCTTGAAACAAACCCAGCCTCCGCCGTATTCTTGTTTGCCTTT
>Ga0115000_10001456_pt1 | contig 21017 bp, 16 predicted proteins | sample ArcticOcean_MG_C_6_FD_89690 | JGI IMG/M metagenome (GOLD analysis project Ga0115000, IMG submission 89690) | Marine microbial communities from western Arctic Ocean - ArcticOcean_MG_CB8_128 | ecosystem: Environmental > Aquatic > Marine > Oceanic | place: Arctic Ocean: Canada Basin | collected... | reverse complement strand
TCCCCAACCGCCAAGCTCGCGGTTGTTACGAATAATTGCATTGCCCGTGTGCTTTCCTGTAAGCAATGTGCACCGCGATGATGCACAAACAGGGCTTCCGGAATAATGCTCTGTCAGCTTCATGCCCTCCACCGCTAGCCTGTCAATAGTCGGTGTTTGAATCAACTCCTGCCCAAAACAACCGACTTCCCCGTATCCGAGGTCATCAGCCAAAATGAAAACAATATTGGGCTTCTCTGATGCAGGAGCAGGGTTTTGTCCGCTAACTGTAGGTACATAGAAACCAAGTGTAAAAGTAGTGAGAAGATAGGTAATTTTATTCATGACGTAATAATAGAGAAAAACGCAATTTATTGAAGAAATTGCTGTGTTTTTTCTTGAAGTGACTACCTGTTCCTATATATTAATCATAGAAATGGTACGAGAGATACCTTTCAAGAAGAGAAAACAGCGTTTGGATAGCGCGTAACAAATTAGGAAAGAGAGAGAAAAATGAAAACTTTATTAGTAACTGGATTATTAGCCTCGTTTATAACGGGATCAGCTTCTGCTGATTTGTTGTGGTACACAAGTTTTGAAGACGTCAATGATCTTGGCGGAAAATATTATGACTACGGTGATGTTAGTACTGATCACTGGTTAGACAACAACGAAGGCGAAGCCGCTGTAAACGGCGATGGCTTTAGCGCTTGGTATGGCTCAACTGGCGGTGTTGGTCTTGGTGATGGCGATTACGTTGGTGTGACAAACTACGGGTCACAGGGATTCTATGACGGAGACCAAGGGTATCAAATGTCGGATCTTGACGGCATCATGGAACTCCATTTTGATGGATACGAAGGTAGCGCTACAATGGTTTCAATTGCAATTTACATTGCAGATACCGGTTACGAAGCTGCTGATAATTTCTCAATCCACTGGGGAGCAGACCCAGTTAATGGAACACTTGTCTCATTCGATGGTAATGGTGGTGATGGTAACGGTTCAGTGCTTGAAGACGCATCAGGATCATGGATGTTCCTTGAGTTTGATGTTTCCGAATTAGGTGCAGGTCACCTACACGTTAGAGGTGAAAGCAACTCTGGTAGTGAAGCATACTTCATCGATGCTGTCTCAATCTACGGTGATGCTGTTCCAGCACCTGGTGCACTTGCACTTCTTGGCTTAGCGGGAATCGCAAGCCGACGTCGACGTAAATAATCACGATGTAAAAAAACAGCTATCCAAATACAAGACCCCACTGCAAGCAGTGGGGTCTTTTTTATTTTCTATTCATTTGTGTACTGGCTTTGCTACCTAGTTAATGTACTATTTCCAGCAGGAAGCAATCCTGTTCCTTACGGACATGCGCCCCAAGATGAAATGACTTCGATAACATCGTTTACTTCAACAGAACCATCGCCATTTAGATCTGCAGGGCAACCTATACATTCAACTGCTTCGTCTGCACAATCTACTTGAATGCCTTGGAAGATGCCATCTGCATCCACGCAAACGGCTTCGTTTGCAGTAACAATACAGAGTGATCCCAAGCAGCAAGCTCCAGAATTAATCCCGAAACAGTCAACCATTTCACAAATAGTATCTTCACCGTGGAATACTCCACCACCATCTAAACAAGCACTGTAATCCATTTCCCAACACGCTTCGCCACCACAACAAGCACCGAGGCCTGTTGAGCAACCAACAATGTCACCGATAATGACTGGTTCAGAAGCTGAAAAATCTTCAATAACATCGCATACTAAGTTCACGCAAATGATTGGGTCTTCAAGTGTCACAGTACTACTTGCAATGTCGATTGCGCCACTGCCACCTATGCCATCGCAGTCGCTGTCCGCTATGTTTGTATCGAACGTGCAATTTATAAAATCCACAGTACTGTTGCTTCGAATGTTTGCTGCTCCGCCTGAGTCAGTCGCCGTATTTTCTAAAAATACAGTATTTGTAATCGTTGCATCACCGCTTAAATAACTAAACCATGCGCCGCCTTTGGTTGCTTCGTTAGAAGAAAACGTTGAATCAAGAACTGTTATAGAACTATTTTTGTTGTATAACGCACCGCCATTTGCTCCTGCGTTTCCCGTTATAGAAACTGCCGTTAGAGTAATTTCAGCTGTGCCATCTTTAATATACAAGCCACCACCGCTAGAGCCTTGGTTGTTTTCAAAAGAACTATCTATAACAGTCGCAGAAGAAGTTCGCATATATACACCACCGCCTGCGCCCGATGATTCATTTCCACGTACCACGGTTGATTCCATAGTCACCGAGCCTGCGTCGATAAACAAGCCACCACCATATCGTTTCGCAGTGTTACCAGTGATAACACAATTGCGAATTGTTGGTGAAGATTCAAAAATATACACTCCGCCGCCATCTTGGTTTAAGCCATTTCGAATCGTAAGTCCATCTAAAATTGACAGGTCCGTTTCACCGGTAGCGAAAGTTACTACAACGCCTGACGATACATTGCCATCAATGTATGTTCCCTGAGGAGTACCACTGGCGCTTTGCACAGTAATTGCTTTGCCCAAAAAATCGATTGTTTCGTAGTAAATGCCTTCAGAAACACTTACAACATCCCCTTCAACAGCGGCATCAATTGCCGATTGAATTGACCCGTAATCATCAGGCACTAATAAGGTATCTGCAAACGCACCGGCAGAAATAGATGTGATAACAGCACATGAGAGTAATTTTGTTTGATTCATTTCTAGTCTCCTAATATCTTCTTAATCAGTAATCTTCTATCAATACTATAGTTAGACTAGTCAGTTGCAAGCAAAAGTCTTGCATTTTCCTGTTACTAACCAACACAAACCCACCTTGCCCCTCTTTTGGGTGCGATAACTCACATTTGGCAAGTTAGGCAAGCACCCAAAGTGCTTGGTTTTGTTACCATCAGCACTGTAAGAAAAAGTGGGTTTTTGCGGTCAGTTCAGCCGATTTCAATTAAGCACCCCCCACAAACGCCAAGGACGGCAACACGCAGGAAGGAACCAGCAAAACCAATGGATGCATTCTCAATACAAGGCGGCAATCGACTCTCGGGCACAATAACAGTAGATGGTTCTAAGAACGCTTCTTTACCTTTACTCGCAGCAACGCTTCTAACAGATGAGGCTGTTGTATTTGAAGGCGTACCAAATCTTTCAGATATTACAAATATGGTTCGCTTACTTGAGGAACTTGGATGCACAGCAACAAGAGTTAACTCGCAAATCCAAATTCAATCACTCGACTCGTCAATCTCCCATGCTCGCTACGATATTGTTCGAACAATGCGAGCGAGCGTTTGCGTGCTCGGCCCTTTGCTTGCGAAGCGTGGTGAAGTGCGTGTTTCCATGCCAGGTGGTTGCTCGTTTGGTGACAGACCAATTGACTTACACTTACGTGGGCTTGAAGCGTTAGGCGCAAAAATTCATCTTGAGGGTGGAGACATAGTTGCAAGATGCGAACGGTTGCACGGAGCTACCATATTTCTAGGTGGACCATTTGGTTCGACTGTTCTTGGAACAGCGAACGTGATGAGTGCAGCTACTCTAGCTAAAGGCAAGACGATTATCGAATCTGCTGCGTGTGAGCCAGAAATTACTGATCTTGCGAAGTTGCTCAATGCTATGGGCGCAAAAATTTCCGGTGCAGGTACACCACGAATCACCATTGAGGGTGTTGACCAACTTGGGGGAGCATCACATACCGTAATGCCTGACCGAATCGTTGCGGGAACATGGGCAATCGCTGCAGCAATGACAAATGGGAATGTAACCATCGAGAAATTTCCATTAGACCATCTTCTAGCAGTTACAGATGTTCTCTCAACCGTTGGAGTGCATGTACACCAAACCGATCCATCGCAAGATCCAGTATCTTGCACAGTTCAAGTGACGAGCGATCGCAATTTAAAACCAGTCATGTTTACAACGCAACCTTTTCCAGGCTTTCCTACAGATTTGCAAGCTCAAATGATGGCATTACTTTGCCTCTCAAAGGGCAACAGTATTATTACTGAAAAAATTTACCCAGAGCGATTCATGCATGTTCCGGAATTAAGCAGAATGGGCGCGAGGCTCGTAAAGCAGGGCTCAACAGTTGTTGTCCAAGGTGTAGACCGATTAATCGGCGCTCCAGTAATGGCGAGCGATTTACGAGCATCTGCAAGCCTTATCATTGCTGGTCTTGCAGCAGAGGGCGAAACGATTGTAAGCCGTGTCTACCATCTAGACAGAGGCTACGAGCAAATGGAAAAAACACTTACCGCACTCGGAGCAAAAATCAAACGTATAGATGATACGCAAGTCGTCGACGGTTTACCTATCGTTGATACGGTTCCTGCCAAGAAACTCGTACAGTCCAACAGCTGAAGCGACTGCAACATTTATTGATGGAACTCGCGGTGTCATTGGAATTTCAACAAGATAATCACATGTTGAAATTGTGCTTGCTGATAATCCAGATTTTTCTTCACCCATTATCAATGCCATCTTGTTTGTAGGGTCTATTTCCCACATTGGTTTTGCTGTGTTACCTGTTTCGCATCCGATCAAAGTGACATCCAGTTCCGCTTTCAACTGGCAGAGTGCCTCGTTCCAATTTGACGTTACTGCCCATGGAACAGACAATGCATGCCCCATAGAAACCCGAATCGCTTTACGGTACAGTGGGTCGCAACATGTGTGGTCTAAAACGATGGCATCAACGCCAAATGCAGCAGCATTGCGGAATAAAGCGCCCATGTTGTCAACGTTCGTAATCCCCTCTGCCAAAAGCAACGCTATAGATTCTTTCTCTTTCAGCACCCTCACAAGATTCTGAAAACAAAGTGTATCTTCAGAAGGACGGTGAACGAGTGCAAGCGTACCTCTATGAATATGGAAACCAGAGATTTCGGACATAAGCGTAACATCTGCAACATACACTTTCGTCGAAGGGTCTGTGATGAATGGAGCTAGGCGTTCGTATTTTTGTGGAGATAGAAAGAGCGATTGAATATCCCAACTCGACGCAAGCAACCGACGCACAACCATTTCTGATTCGACCATGCATACATCACGCCTGCCCCTCAAGTCTGCATCTCGGACACTTCTGTATAAATCCACGCGTGGATCAAGAGAAGAAGTAATGACCTCTATGTTGTGCTTACCTGTTGCATCCATTAACGGTTTGGGAAATCCAATTTCATACGTTCAAGAATTTCCGTTCGCGCTTTCTCAAACTCTATTGCACTTTCGCGAAGGGAAGCCGCAAGAATAGATGCTTTTTCTGGAGCGTCGTCCGAAAGCGATAATTCTTCAAGTGTATCAGCAGAATCTCTCAAATCAGACAGCGCGGTTAAAAGCTGCCAAGATGCTGCATTTAATTGTTCGTATGCAATTTCCCTATCAGTAGGCCTATAAAGCAAGCGCCATGGGCTTGCAGATATTTCGTCGATTGCTTGTTCTGCACGCGCTGAAATCTGCTCGGTGTTTTTTATGATGTCTGAAATTCCAGACACCCATACAGGTGCTTTCTTTTCGTATACCACACTCATTGATTCTAGTGATGCCATTGCATTATCCAATGATTGCATTGCGTTTTCTACATTTGGTAACACATTTGCTTGCACGTCAGCCAAAATAGTCTGCACAGAGTGCAAAGTTTCTTTTACTGTTGCAGGTAAATCTTGAGTATCCGTCAGAATGGTAGTTACTGATTGTTTCCACGCTGGCCATATCTCTTCAGTAGATTGCAGCACGGAATCGAGTGACTCTAGGCTAGATCTAGCCGAACGAATCGCTACATCCAATGAACGAGATTCTTCTTCGCCAAGAAGTATTTTAAGTGCACCGCCATCATTAGACGCCGCTTGACTTAGTTTCCTCAGTGCCTCGAGTGATTTTGAAATGTTCAATTGAGCGTCTTTACCAAGCAGTTGCGATAACATAGTCTCAGTATCGCCAAGTAACATTGATTCATTAGTTGCGACTTCGCCACTACCAACATCAGAAATCGATAGCCACCCTGTTGACCCAAGCAATCCTGCTTTTGAATGGAGCGATGCGTTCGTGTACAGCGTGTACTGCTGGTCTAACTGGAATTCAACATCAATTTGAGTTATAGGTGTGTCTTTCTGTAACCGAGGGGCGACCGAGCTCACGTTGCCTACAAGAACACCACCTAAGCGGACTTTTGAACCAGAAGCGAGCGAGCCAATGCCATCAGAGACAGGGAATGTAACTGAATAGGTAGATGTGGTCGTAGTAAGTTTCGTCCACGCATTTGTCAAAATGGTAAAGACCACTAAACCAAGGACTATTGTCAATGAGACGAATACTCCTGCTCGTATGTTGTTTTGTCTTTTGTTTCGTATTTGCGACATAATTTTTTACTCCTTTGAGGAATGCACCGAAGGACCGCGTGATAATCGCGGGGTCTCAACACCTAATAAATCTTCTGCGTAACTTGAATCTTCTTTTCGTTTTGTTAACGGACCTTCTGCATCCCCACGTAAAAATTGACGAATGAGCTGTTGTCGCTCATCTAGTTCATCGACTTGTTCTAAAGGCCAATCGCGCAAGCGTTCAAATGCTTCGCGTTTGTCTATCATCAACATTTTGCCTTTGTCTAACATTGCCATGCGATCTGCAATGACAAAAGCAGAATCCATTTCATGCGTAACAACAACACTGGTAGCCCCTGCTTTTTTTGCCAGGTCTAATATCAGTTGGTCAATACTTGCGCTTGTAACAGGGTCTAAGCCAGCTGAGGGTTCATCGTAGAACAATAACTTTGGATCAAGTGCTAATGCTCTTGCTAAGCCTGCTCTTTTTTTCATGCCACCAGAAATTTCTGCAGGAAATTTTGCAGCTGCTTCACGCAACCCAACTTGTTCTAGCTTGATCTTGACAATAAATTCTATAATGTCTGGATCAAGGTCAGTATGTTCCCTCAGTGATAGTGCCACGTTATCCGCAACACTCATTGAATTAAAAAGCGCTCCCGATTGAAACAGAATTCCAAACTGGCGACGGATTTTGTTCATGCCATCTTCATCTAACGAGGCTAGGTCGTCCCCAAACACCGACACAGTTCCGCCATCTGGAATAAACGTACCAATCATATGTCTAAGTAGTGTCGATTTTCCTGAACCCGAACCGCCCATGATTACTAATACTTCGCCTTCTTCTACGTCAAGGTCTACCCCATCTAGTACAGTTTGGTCGCCAAATCGACAGACCAAATCTTTGACTGTGATGACCGGTTCACTTGCCATGTTGTACTTCGTTCTCCACTGCCTGAGCAGGATACACGAGATTCCCCGCTTCCTCATCGAGCAACTGCACCCAAACGAAGCGATTGGTAAAGGTATTTCCATTCGAATCTTGATGGAAAAGCTCGTATTGCGCCTTCATTTGCACCGCTTTGCCTGTATCGAACATAAGTACATATGTAAGTTCCGCTTCCATAGGAACCATTCCTAGGAAAAGGTTATCGCCATCCACAGGGGATTCTTCAATATCACTATCTAAATGCCCACCCTGCAATGAACCGTACTTCAAGTGTACGGCGTGTAAAAATTCACTCGCTGTTTCTGGAGTCGTTGGATTACTGAAGACTGCTAAAAAATCAGTGACATTTCCATCTTGGCCTTGCGTAATAGCATCAACTGGACCATGCTCGATCATGGAACGAACATGTAGATTCCACCAGAACAATCCTCCACCCCACAAGCCAGAAATAACCGCTCCTACAAGAATAGAGGCAAGTGCAAGACGAGCTCCTCGCGTATCTCCCCTAGCCTTAATTTCTACCAATGCCCTAAATCCAGCAAAGATGGCAGCAATTGAAAACAATGGGCAGAGACCTACTGCGCAAAGCGCAGCGACCATCGACCATGGATTCATTCTTTTCTTCTGCATAGATACTCGCTATTGAGCGCAAGGAGAGTCTACGGGGAAGATAACATTCCCATGCACCGCATCTTCAATTTGAATACAACAGAATTTCGATACCACAAAATCTCCACCTGGAACGACTTCAAACATTATTGTTGCATGCACGAACTCTGTTTCAAAAATTAATATGACTGGCATTGGCGTGAGCTGACCCTCAGGTTCTAACAGTTGCTCTTCAGCGGACCAATTCACAGTAATTGAATCGAATGCACCATATCTGGATTGCAATTCATTTGCAAATGATTGCAAGTCTTCGTTTGTAACATCATTGGTTTGTGCGGCAAAGGAGTCTCTTGCTTTATCGTATTCTTTTGCATAACTTGCAGTAATAACTTCAGATGCTGACTCAGTACCTTGATTCATGATTTTTTTCGCCGCTGTAAAAGCAAACAAAAGAGCGCCCACAGATAATGCTGTCGTAATTACGCCAATAATAATCCCTGAAATAGCCATCCCTTTCCCACTTCGAGGATTGGACTTCATTTTTATGAGTGCTATTGCGCCAAGTATTGGACCAAAGATAGTCACAATAGGACAGCAAAAAATCAGAGAGCAAATCAATGACCAAACTGCCAATTTGCTTCGATCCAAACTTTCACTTTGTTCTTGTGGTTCGAAACTCTCTTCTACTGGTGAATTAAACTCGTTCATTCTGTTCGTGCCTTTCTGTCTTCGTTCACTATGTCAGTTGGAACTCCAAGAAATTCTATCATCTGGTCTTCGAACGATTTCTGGTCTTCTTCTCTAGAAAAATCAAGGCGTAGTTCATTAATAACTTTTGTCCCCTGCCCAATCCAAACTTCCCACGTGGCTGAATCAATATTTTCTAAAATCCATTGTCCAATCATTCCAGGAAGAGGTGCTTCTTCGAGCGGCTTACCAGTAGAGGTTGTCGCTTCAGTTTCAACAGTGGGGATGATCATTCCAGCAGCATTCATAATTGAAGCAATTCCATCTTTTACCCGCATTTCGCCTCTGCTTGCTGATTGCTCATACCCTTGAATCAGCATAGCTTCCGCCTCTGTGTTTTTTCCCAACTGGACAAGCGCAGAACCGCAAAGTTCCATTGCCCTTGTCATATCTGGGTTTAGTTTCACGCATGCTTCAAAACTAGTCACGGATTCTGCGAACCGTTCTGCATCAAGGTACGCTGAACCTAAGCTAAAGTGTGCCATATCGTTCGTAGGATCAGCATTTGCCATATTCTCGAATCGATCTATTTTGTCTTGTAATTCATTCATATCGGCATTGTACCCTGCCTTTTGACCTAGCATCTCTTTTCAAAGAGTTCGACCCATTGTCTTTTTTCGACCCTGCGAAGTTCGTGTGAAAGGTAAGGTGCCACGAACAGTGCCAGCCACAATACTGAAAGGGTACAATACCTTTGCATGGTGAATATGAACGTGAAAATTGGGTCTGTAGAATTGCGGAATCCTGTTGTGCTAGCAGGTGGAACCTGCGGTGTTATGGGTGAGATTAAAGATGCAATCGATCTTTCAAAATTGGGTGCAATCACAACCAAATCCATAACAAAAGAACCTCGAGAGGGCAATTCTCCTATTCGAATAGTTGATCATCATTATGGAATGATGAACGCAATAGGTTTAGCAAACGAAGGTATTGGTTCGTTTATCCAAGAACAAGCCCCTAAGGCAACTTCTATCCCAACTACTGTAATTGGTTCTGTCGCCGGCCACACAATTGATGAGTATGTTGCCGTTGCTTCTGCAATGGACAGTGTGAAAGGGATTGAATTAGTTGAAGTGAATGTTTCTTGCCCTAACACAACTGATGGTCTTGAATTTGGCGCATGTCCAAAACAATTACACGCACTTCTTCAAGAAATTCGACCCGTTCTAAAAAACACCGGAATGACCGTGAAGCTCTCTGCTGCAGCGGGCGACCTCAGACCACACGCACAAACAGCTATTGAGTGCGGCAGCGATGCTCTCACTTTAATAAACACAATTCCAGGTCTTGCAATCGATGTTCATTCACGCAAACCAGTTCTATCAAGGGGCATCGGCGGATTCAGTGGTGGAGCCATTCACCCTATAGCTGTACGAGTTGTGCATGAAATTTACAAAGACATAACCAAAGGCACATCGATTCCAATAATTGGAACTGGCGGTATTATGCGATGGGAAGATGCCGCTGAGTTTATTCTTGCCGGTGCAAGCGCGGTTGGAATTGGGACAGCATCATACGTTAACCCTGCAATCTCAATTCAAGTTGCATCGAAATTACAAACTTGGGCTGAAAAGCATGGCTGCTCTGCAATCACTGAACTTGTTGGTGCGATGCAGTGTTAACTAGTGCAATAAACTCTTGACCTCGTTGCTCATAATTATCAAATTGATCCCAACTTGCGCAACCCGGACTTAGCACAAGCACATCACCCTCGCGCATGGTTCTCATCGCTTCATACACAGCAACTGCAAGTGTACCGCAATCTTGCACATTCCCCTTTGCCAACGCGCAGATGGTCTTCGCAGTGTCACCAATGGCATACATCTTAGCCACTCGTAACGACTGATCTGCGAGCAACGATAGATCAAGTTTTTTATCGTATCCTCCAACAATAACATGAACTTTGGATGCATCCTGAAACGCATCAATTGCTAACGCTGTTGCAGTTGGAGTTGTAGATTTCGAATCGTTGTAGTACCCAGAAACTACTGTCTGTAAACGATGTGGTAATCCCTTAAATGCTTGGATTGCTTTCCGAGCACTCTCGACATTTGCGCCCATTTCGACTGCTGCCAAAAATGCGACTGCTGCATTGCGTTCATTATGCGCACCCAAAACAGTTAACCCCGAGAAACTAGACGTTGGATCTTGCGTAATTGAAACGTCTTCGCAGTGTTGGTGTTCAAACAGACATCGCTTGCAGCGACAGTACTCTTCAAATGTGCCATGCCAATCTATATGGTTTTCCTCAACGGTGGTAAGTACCGCTACTCGGGGTGCCCATTCTCCAACTTTATCAAGCCACCAAAGCATCGCGCTACTCAGTTCAATAATCACAACGTCGCTTTGCTTTATTTGTTGTAAGGAACTAAGCAAACTACCGCCAATATTTCCGCCTATATGTGCTGCGATCTCGCTTCCAAGAAGTGCCTCATGCAACATTGCGACTGTTGTAGACTTTCCTGCAGTGCCTGTAACTCCAACCACTTGGTTTCGATCTAACTCATCAACAACAAGAGCTATTTCTGTTGTTACTTCAATGTTATGTTCCCAAGCAGTTTTCAAGTACTCATTTTCCCAAGGTTTTGGGACAGCAGGGTTTGCTATTACTACGTCTGCTGTCGAAAAATCTTCTTTGCGATGTTCGCCAAGAATAAGGGTCAAATTAGGATGTTCACCAAGTTCTCGGAGTTCTTCACGCAAATCTTCCTTGCTTGCAAGATCCGTCAGTAAAACGTTTGCGCCCTGCTCTAAGAACCACTTCGTAACTCCAAGTCCACCTCCGAAGCGGCCAAGCCCCATGATGGTGACGTTCTTGTCCTTACAATTCACCTGATGCCCCTACTGCCTTCTGCCAATGATTTCATAAGCGGCGTCGACACTTTCTTTTGATACACCCACCACTCCACAAGCAATACAGCAAGTACTGCACCAAGCGCCCATGGCCATAACTGAATATATGCCAATTTGCTTGCCTGAGTTGTTTCTATTTCGTTTGTTCCAATCACTACTGTTTCAACACTTGAAACTATTGACTCATACTCAGGGCTGTTGACTGCTATTTGGATTTCCGTTTCTTCATTCACTCTCAGTATATGTACTCCTGCACTTTCGATTGGCCCCCACGAGGCAGACCCATGAGAATCTACAGTAACAGAGTGTTGTATTCCATTCGAATCTATAACCGAAACAACATCTCCTGGCCTAACAGATTCTGTTAACGAACCGCCGATTGACCGCAGCGAGGAAGTAAGTTTCTCTCCACTGCGACCTAAATATTCAATCGTATTAAATACAAAGAAAGGAAAACTTCTCAAATATGGCCAGTTACTGTTCATTGGATCAAAAGCAACGTACACCACTTGCCTTCCATTCGTGCGAACAGTCATGACTGCAGGCCAACTACTCCCCTCTAACAACACTTGCGAAGAGCCTTCTTGAACAACATCATACCCCTCTGTCACTACGATGTCTTCGTAGCGTACAAAACGCATAGTAGGATGTTCCTCATCTGCAACAAGCATGACTTGCGTATCGCCCTTTACAAACGAAGCAAATGCTGGCAATGGTGGCGGTGCGCCAAACACGAAAAAATTACCTAGCGGCAATGTTGGGAGTTCTATATCTCTCGTTACAACCACATCATAATCGAGTGTTTGCCCTTCTTGAATCATAGAAAGTATAGAAGAGGAAGACACTACTTTTAACTCCTCTAAAGCCATGCCTTCTAAGACAGTTTGAAGAATAGGAGCACCATTCTCTGAAAGAAGCACCCGTATTTCTTTCGGCGGAGGAATAACTAACGATGCTTGGTTATCAATCGACAGAACATCACGTTGAATGATTTTTGCTTGTATCAAACCAGAGTTTTGCATAGGAAATGGAACAAATACTACGCTAGACCTACCTGGCACTCCGTCTTCTTGAGATGGAATAACTGTTTCTTGCACGCCTATAGGAACTCCATCTATTGAAAGTTCGACATCTTGAGTCATCGGTGTAAGGGCGGTATTAATCAGAGACAAAAACACTTGCACGTTGTCATTTTTTTCTGAAAGCCGCTTAGCATCTATCATTGCAATACCAACGTTTACTGCAGTAGGTTCGCCAACCATGTGGTACCGAAGAGACTCTCCGTTTGCTAACGATTGGCCGTTGAAATCTTCGATATTACCATCGCTAAATAATTCTAAACTTGCTGATTCGCTTGAGGATACTCCCTCACTTTCTGGGTTCACATTTGTCATGTACCCACGCGCTAATTGAAGCGAATCACCTATAAATGATTTTCCATGCGATTGTGTAATCCCAAGAATTGCAGAAGTTAATTGTTGTTTTGAATCCGTAAATGGCGCATATATATTTGCTTGATCAGAGAAACCAATGACCATTGATTCACCGCTCGCGCTTGAAAATAATCCGCCACCGTATAACTGGTCAATTAATACAAGTGCTTCCTCTTTTGCTTGTTCTAACCGAGTTGTGCCATCTTCGTTTTCTGCAGCCATTGACCCAGAACGATCAATAAGAATCACATGCCGCCCCTCGCGAGGCACGCTGCCTTCTATCTGAGGTTGCATGATTGCCAAAATAACTAGAAGTAATGCAAACAATTGCAAGAGTAATAATACACTTGGTCGCAAGCGCTGGAATGGCGAATTCGCATGCAAATCTTCTACCGCTTTATGCCATAACATCGTGGATGCTATACGCACTGGCTGTCGACGCAAACGTAAAAAATAGAGAAGAAGCAATAACGGAAATGTAATTGCCGCAACTAGCAAACCAACACTAGGTGTTACCCAAATCATCTTACCAAACCTCTGCCACGTAAATACTCGACAAGCAGTCGCTCCATATCAATATCGGTAGAGACTCGAACGCTACCCGCACCTATTCTTGTGCACTGTTCTTTCACATCTTCGCAATATTGATCGACCCTACGTTTGTACGCTTCTACAAGTGGAGCAGTAGCCGTTATCTCGCAAGTCGCTCCAGATTCTGCATCTTCAAGCCGAAGGTCACCATCTAAACCGCAAGCAAGAGGTGAAATTTCTTCAGGTGATAGCGTTTGAATAACGAACACGTCCCAACCGCCTCCAACAAGATAGGAAAGACCTTGCTTGACACCATCGCCGTCAAGGCAGTCGCTAAGAACGACGAGCACGCCTCGACCTTGGCGGGATGTAGAAATAGTTTTACATGCTTCCACGAATGCAGTTCCGCCATGTGGCAATTGGTCAAGTAACCATTGCCCCATATCTCGCGTCCTTCTTTTGCCTCGTAAACCCGTCAGCTTTTGGATACCAGAATCGTTGAATGAAAATAACGAAACTTTATTGTGGCTGCTTAGTGCGATATACCCAAGCGCCATAGCAAGTCGCCTGATGAAATCGAATTTATTTGGGTTTCCATACTCCATCGAAGCACTTGCATCTATCGCGATACCTAAAGTAAGTTCTTCTTCTTCAAGGAAGATTTTCATAAACAGTTTATCTAAACGAGCGTATACATTCCAGTCGATAAATCGAAGGTCGTCGCCAGATGAATACTGTCTATAATCTGCGAATTCTACGCTTTGCCCTCGGCGACGGCTTCGACGTTCCCCTTGTGTTTTCCCTGAGAAAATTTTTCTTGCGACAATATCTAGCCTGTCTAACGATGCCATTAAATGTGAACCAAGAAGTTCATCTACTTTTTCTGGTCGGTCATGGGTTGTTTCACCAAACTTAGACATGCGTTGTTCCTGCTTCGTACAGTGAAACTTCATCTACCAATCGAGAAATAATTGAAGAGGGCGTTCGCAATGCAGTTTCTGCTTCGAAAGTTCGCACAATTCGGTGTTGCAATGCTGATACAGCCACGGCTCGAATATCTCGGTGCGAAACAGCGTATCGACCATCTATAATCGTGGCAACTTTTGCGCATGCAACAATTGATTGCGCTGCCCTTGGGCTAGCGCCAACAACAATATCATTTGAAATCCAATTTGGAGCGAACTCAGATCCTGGATGTGTCGCGAGTACAAGCCGTGTTATAAAATCTTGAATATGTGGGGCGATGAAAATTTGCTGCACAAAACGTTGCGCTGCACTGATAAATTCTAAGTCCACCACGACTTCAACTTTCTGAAGAAGACCTGCCGTGGTCCTGTTAACAATTTCGTGCAATTCATCCTGAGATGAAAAACCTACATTCACTTTTAAAAGGAATCTATCTAGCTGCGCTTCCGGTAACGGATACGTCCCTTCTTGCTCAATCGGATTCTGCGTTGCTAAAACAAAGAACGGCAATGGCAATTCGTATGTTTTTCCATCCACTGAAACGGAACGCTCTTGCATTGATTCAAGTAGCGCAGATTGGCACTTAGGTGTTGCTCTATTAATCTCATCAGCCAGCAGGATATTATGAAAGACGGGTCCTTTTCTGAAAGTAAATTCACGTTTACCTGTTGTTTCATTCTGGTCAACAATTGTAGTCCCAACAATATCTGCTGGCATCAAATCGGCTGTACATTGGATTCGGCCAGTCGACATTTGCAATGCCTCGCCAATAGTCTTTACAAGCAACGTTTTTCCTAGACCAGGAGGTCCTTCTAATAGAACATGTCCGTTTGCAAAAATAGATAGTAGGACAAGATCCACAACTCGTTTCTGACCTACAATAGTTTGTCCAATTTCCTCGCGAAGTCGCATGTACCCCTCGCGAACTATGCTGCATCCATGCTGTACATCTTCTACAGTTCGCACTTCGTTTGGAATATCTTTGGATGAATACATTACTCATCACCTTCTTGAGAACTACGCTTTCGTTTGTTTTTTAGCAACTTGCTTAGATTATCGTCCCTGTTTTCAATTGGCTTCGGTGACTTCTTTTGTTCCGTGGGTTGTGTTGGAGTTTGCGTATCACTGGGCGTAGCTATTTCTTTAGCTGTAGTGGGCTTATGCACTTTCCGAAGAGCCTCTACCGAACTTCCTGTGACACGCTCAACGGGCGCGAGCATCGACTGCACGCTCTTTGTATCTATCCAAAGCCTTCTAATTGCAACATCTAACACTAACATGCATGCGGCTAATAGCGCGAGTAAGTCCCACATTGATTTAGGGCTCACTGGCTGCGAAATTGTAGACGCATCGAACAACGAAACAAACTCCATATCCTCTGACGAAAGCACCCTCCCCCCAGTTTGTTCTGCAAGTTGTCGCAACAACGATGCATTATGCATTGTCGTTGCAAACTCTTTCGGATACGGCACGGATACTGCGGTGGGAATACGCCCAATTGAATTTCCACTTGAATCAAGGAATGCTACATTTACAAGCCAAGCACCGGTTTCTGTAACGTCAAACTCTGCTCGGTATTCTCCAGGTCCTGTTTGTTGAAGTGAAATCTGCTTCGCTTCACCACTCGGGCTAATGACTGCTGCTTTAGATTTCATGAAATTCAACATAGCATTATCTTCATCGACAGCAACAAGTCGTACTACCGCTCGGTCGCCTTCTACTGTCGAACTTATCGACATGTTTGGTGGGGAAGCGCCACGCATTGACCAGCGTACAAGTCCCTCCCAAAACTCTGGAAATTCAGACCATGTAGGCCACTGGGTTGCCCAGCGATTTCCTAGATCAGAAGTGAATGCAATCGATTTCCCAAGGCCAAAATACCACCATGCAAGCAGCGGGTCGTCGCCATCACTTACAGGAACCATCCATGGGGTTTGAGCAAAGCCGCCCTTCGTCCCTGCAACTACATAGCCACCTATTTGTGGAACAGAACTAATTCCTTGCACTGGACCAGTCAAACTTGTCTGCACGGTAACAGGCCATTCAGACCCTTCTTGCAACAAGGAACGTGAATTCAATTGCGCTTCTTTGATAAAAATACTCGGTAATTTATTAGGGTCGTTCACCATATAAAAGCGACCGCCTGTAACTGTGGCGATGCCTTGCATTTTTTGTCTATCTGTTGGCGAGCCGTGCCCACCAACCATTACTGTGGTTACAGATACACCTACCGCTTGGTATTTACCTAACAATTCTTGCGATGGACCAATAGGGTCGCCATCACTAATAATAATGACATGTCGTTGCGCTGCATCTAATTTTTGTAAACCCGACAGAGCTATTTGCATCGGTGAACCGAAATCCTGCATATCGCCATAGACCAAACTATTGATGGCGTCCATTGCTTCAACTTTGTCACCTGCAAGTTGCAACGGCAAAGTCCAACCTGAATTATTCAATGTTGAAGGCCCACCATTCCAATCGTATTCAATTATTCCAACATAATCGAGCGCACTTAAGGAATCCACTGCCGCTTCAGCCATCCGCTTACCCCAGTAATTCCCTTCAGGCATTTCACACGAATGCATTATCAATGCAAGTGCCCCACGTGGCAGCTGTCTTGTTTGAGGAGGCTCGCATGAAATGGGCATCGCTTGTTCAAGTTGAGAACCAATCCAGCCGCCAGCACCAAAAGCACTTGGTCCCCCTGTGCATATCAAGCCACCGCCTACGTCGTGAACAAATGAAAACAAAAACTTTTCTTGTAAATCATCAAGGGCCCAACGTGGGATATCGGCGAGTATTACAGCATCAAAATCGGTATAGGCGATGCTATCTCTTGGCATATCTTGCGGTGAGCGAGTTTCCACATGCAGTCCTGCGTTCTCCAAAATCGTAGACAGATGTTCAGAACTTTGTGGGTTTTCAGTCACAAGCAGTATCATTCCACCTTGGGTTACGAATGTAACTGCCACTCCAGAATTGTTCGCAGAAATGGTATCGGTTCCAGAATCGGGCACCCACATTGCTTCAAATTTCTGAGGACCACTTACACGAATGGGAATATCAAATAGAACCGCGTTCACACCAGATTGAAGCGCCATGGGAATCCCCTTGCCTGCACTATCTGGCGAAATATCTATTTCATGACCATTTTGTAAAAGGTGCAAGACTCCAGAAGCATCATTGACACTTCGCACAATAATGCGAACCGGAACAGACTCGCCATGCCTTGCTTGCGATGGCGCAATCACGCGTTCTATCATTACTTCGTTTTGGTGATCGTATACAAGTGGTAAAACGTCGATTGGTACCCCATTCGCTTTAGCAAGGTTTGCAACAGATAACACTTGACCTGCCGTTTCATTGCCATCAGATACTACTAATATTCTTGATGCTGTATCGTTAGGCAACAATGCCATCGCCATTTGAACGCCTTTAGAAATGTTAGAAGCACTTGGATCAGGTTCACTAGGCGCGGGTTCAAAGATAGTCGCATGATCTGGCATTGAGCCAATCGCTACTTGCTTTCCAAAACTTATCACTGCTAGACGATCTTCCGGACCTCTATTTTCTGCAGACGTCCATTTCTTTAATGTAGCCACGACATCTTTTTGAATGTGCTTTGGAATCGACTGACTTCTATCGACAACTGCAATTACAGTAACGCCTTTTCCAGTTTTCTCCCAAACTGGGCGAGCAATTGCTACAGCTAACAAGATTACTATGATGCTTCGGCTAATAGTGGAAGCAATTGCGCGACCTCGGGCACCTCGCCGCTGCAGACCGCTCCAAGCAAAAAGTATGACAGGTACAAGAAGCACGAGCAATATCAGCCAACCTGGCCTATCAAATTGAAGTGGTAATTCCATTATTTGTTCATCATATAGGGCAGGACTTGGAGCCGGTTGTTTCCAGTGTCGGCAACTACGATTCCATCACCACTTTTTGCGATTCCCCAAGGCGTACGGAGAAACCCAACATCGCTTCCAGCGCTTCCCCAAGTGCCAAGCGACTCTCCAGAACGAGAAAACTGGTGCAGTCGGTTGTTTCCAAATTCACACACAAGTATTGTCGAAGGCGTGTCAAGCAAAATCCCATAGGGGTACAGTAATTGTGTTGAACCCCTACCAACATCTGAGATAATCTCTACTACTTCTCCCATAGGAGTCAAGACGACAACTCGATGGTTTCCAGCATCTGCAACGTACAATAATCCATCGGTATCAACAACTACAGATTGAGGTCTTCGAAAAGAAACTAATTCACTGGTATACGTACCAATCGAACGAATGTAATTGCCTTCTGTATCGAACACGCTAATTCGATCATTCCCACCATACTCAGAAACGTACACTTCATCCTGCTTGCCAAATGCGATATCAGTCGGGTATAAAAATTGACCTTCGCCTGTTCCGTATTCGCCAAACGATAGTATCTCTTCTCCTTCTTGGCTTACAACTAACACGCGGTTCTGATGCGTATCTGCAATCCAAATGTTACCTGTTTCATCTAGCGATAGACCGGTTGGGTACCCTGTACCAGATAGCTCTAGTTCGATGGCTGAAATGAATTCGCCTGCGTGATTGAATATTTGAAGTTTGCCAGATTTATCAATCACAACGATGACATCGTCATTTGAATCCATCGCCCTCGGTGTAATGAAATGTCCGTTTGAAAGGCCTGCACTTCCAATCACAGATGTATTTTCAAGTGGTGTCTGTTCGTATTGTGTACATGAATAGGGTGAGCACACAGCGAGAAGTAGCACCACTGCATATCGTTTCGAGCATAAAAAAACTAAAATACCACCGCTAGCAGTGAGCAAAAGCATCACACATAAAGCAGAAGAAACAATTTGAGGGCGCTGGTAATGCATCGCATTCAACAACGCAACTGCAATTGGCTGATTCGTGGAAGGTGGTGAAAGTTGGGCAGTAAGAGCAACTTCTGAAAATGACATTGCTATAGAAATTGCAACAACAGCGCAAAGTGCTTGCAGCAGCTTGGGTTGTAATGCACGAAAGAATAACAACATCGACCTTGGAGAGTCTAACTGTAGCAACGTACTTGTAGTTTGATGGCTTGCTATCCAACGCCCTGCAAGTGCACCGACAAAACCAATTTGGGCAACCTGTGCAAAAATCAATACCACCGAACTCCGTTGTATGGAATCTATTCCCAACAATGTCCAGCAATTCCAAACAGCATACCCAATGATACTTGCAGGCAAGAACGCAACAAATATCCATGAAAGATCAAACATCGTTGCTATTATCCGGACTCTAGCCCGCTGGCTTGTGTGTAAAGAAACTGAAATGAGCAAAATGAAGCCAACAAATAGTGCCACTTCCACTGCGTTCTTGGCACTTATAAAAATATCCCCTGCGTACTGAGACCATAGTTGGAAACCATCTGACCGAATAGATAAGAGTGCGCCTACAAGCAACGGTAGACATGTTAAGAATAACCAAGCAATCAGTACGAGCAGCGATGAACGGTACGGGCCGACAATTCCTCGCGAGCCCGCCTGCATGCTTTGAGTTAATGCGTACACGGCTAACAAAGCGAAACAAATTCCCATGACAAAAAGCATTGGGACATCAAAAACACTGCCTCCACTTGCCATAACAGCACGTAACTCATTGCCTATACTTGGAATTTGTGCTAAATCGAAACAAGTTGTATTACCCGCTGTAATTGAGGCGACTAGAAGTAATGCAAACATCAGTTGTTTTCTATCAGTAACAATTCTATGCAAGCATTTTTCTACGCAAGACACCCCATCTAAGTCGTGCAGAATTCGAGTTGCATCACGGCCACGCAATGACGAAGAAGCGAGCAATGCAGGAATTGGCCATGACCAAGACACGAAGGCAAAAAATGCGCAGACCTTAGTAGCGACTTCTAACGCGTCGTGCTGAACAACATATTCATGTAGCCATGAGCCAGCAGGCCATGCTTGCCACCATGTATAAAACATTGCATACGCAGGAATCGCAAGCGACATAAGTAACACAATGTTAAAAGCGAAAAAAGCTCTTGGCTTTACCGTTGCCAAGCGTACACCAATCGCCCATCCTATGGCGACAGATACAATTGCTACTCCGAAAGACCATGTAAACGTTTGCCAGAAAACATCTCCAACATGAATTGAATACTGCTGCACACCGTTCTCTGCACGATGAAACAAAAGAATACATGCTGGAAACAATAATAAAACAACTGCAAAAGGTATCGCAAGAAAGCGAAGAAATTGCAACGAATTCAGTTTCACTTTGCTAATAATTCCATTGTATGTTGCACTGCTTCAGCAGAGTATTCCTCAGCCACAGAAAAGTCTACCTGTAAGGGATCATCAATAATCAATCTTGGGAACATTTCCTTTACGGAGTCTTGTAATGGAAAGTTGCGCGAGTCAGAATTCGCAAGCAAAATTGCTACTTCATCGCTTAGCAAAAATGCCGCAAACGCTTCTGCATTAATTGGGTGTTTACAACCTTGCAATATTGCAACGGTGTTAGGTATAAGAAGTGTCCCTCCGCCCACACCATCGTGATGCCTAGGCATATACATAGCAACAGAATTACCTCGCGCTTGCGATGCG
>Ga0115000_10001454_pt1 | contig 21047 bp, 24 predicted proteins | sample ArcticOcean_MG_C_6_FD_89690 | JGI IMG/M metagenome (GOLD analysis project Ga0115000, IMG submission 89690) | Marine microbial communities from western Arctic Ocean - ArcticOcean_MG_CB8_128 | ecosystem: Environmental > Aquatic > Marine > Oceanic | place: Arctic Ocean: Canada Basin | collected... | reverse complement strand
TTTGTAGAAAATATAGTTTCTCAAAGTTTTTTTTTAAAAAAAATTGGTATAATAGAAAGAGCTGAAATATTAAGTTTAAAAATGAGTTTTAAGGATAAAGCTGATTTATATCTTAGATTAAAGAGGCTTTTAGACTCTAAATATATGGGTGATTTATTTAAGGTAATTTTTGCTCATAAATCAAAAAGTAACAATATTGTAGGTTTTAAATAATGTTCACTTCGAAAGTACTAAAAAAATTTAAAAATATAAATCACTATTTTTTTTCAAGAAATAATGGTTTTTCTTCGGGCGTTTATTCTAGTCTTAATTGTGGAAAAGGTTCAGATGATAATAAAAAGAAAATATTAAAAAATCTAAAAGCGGTATCAAATATTATGAAAATTAAATTAAATAATTTAATTTTAATGAATCAAACGCACAGTAATAAAGCTATAATTGTAAGTAAAAATAATATTAAAGATAAAGTATTTAATTCTGATGCATTAATAACAAATTTAAAGGGTGTGGTTTTGGCTGTACTTACGGCAGACTGCGTGCCTGTAATTTTATATGATAAAAATCATGAAACTATTGCTTGTCTGCATGCTGGATGGAAAGGAGCACATAATGGAATTATAGAAAATACTTTAAGCAAATTTAAAAAAAATAAAAGCAAAAATAATATTTATGCATCTATTGGCCCTTGCATTGGTCCAGCTAGTTATGAGGTTGGTAAAGAGTTCTATGAAAAATTTATTCATAAAAGCACTGTTAACGAAAAATTCTTTAATATGAACGTAGACAAAAGAATTTTTTTTGATATTCGAGGCTACGTTGTGCATAAATTAGAAATAAACGGTGTTAAAAATATAGATAATGTTGATAGAGATACCTTTAAAGACGCTACTAATTTTTATAGCTACAGAAGGTCTAAGAAGCTTAAAGAGCCTGATTATGGGAGATGTATATCAACAATATGTTTGAAAACTTAAAAAAATAATTGTATAAATAATTAAATTCATGAAAATTTTATCTGGTACTAGCAATACAAAGCTCAGTAAAGATATCTCCAAACAACTTAAGCTTAAGCTTGTTAATACAAACATTAAAAGATTCGCAGACGGTGAAATCTATATAGAAATTAATGAAAACATAAGAGGGAATAGCGTTTTTGTAATTCAATCTACATCAAACCCTGCAAATGACAATTTAATGGAATTGATACTTGTCATAGACGCATTAAAAAGATCTTCGGCAAAAAATATTACAGCTGTAATTCCCTACTTCGGTTACGCAAGACAAGATAGAAAAGTTGCTCCAAGAACTTCCATTTCAGCAAAAGTTGTAGCAAACCTACTTACAAACGCAGGTGCAAGTAGAATTGTTACTGTCGACTTGCATGCTGGACAGATACAAGGTTTTTTTGATATGCCAGTTGATAATTTATTCACTACACCTTTATTTGCAAAATATATAAAAAAGAAATTTAAAAATAAAAAACTAATTTGTGTTTCACCTGATGTTGGAGGTGTACAAAGAACTAGAGGCCTCGCAACAAGAATAAAAGCTGATTTAGCTATAATAGATAAAAGAAGACCTAAGCCGGGCCAGTCACAAGTTATGAATATAATTGGAAATGTAAAAGGAAAAACATGTGTTATTGTTGACGATATAATAGATAGCGGTGGAACAATTGTTAATGCTGTTGAGGCTTTAAAGAAAGCAGGAGCTATTGAAGTATATGTTTTTATAACTCATGCAGTGTTAAGTGGAGAAGCAGTTGCTAAGATTAAAAAATCAAAGATAAAAAAATTAATAATTACTGATACTATCGATAACACTAATAAAATAAAAAATAACAATAAAATTGAGGTATTATCAATATCTTCACTAATGGCAGAGGCTATAAAAAGAATATCTAATTCAAATTCTGTGTCAGATTTATTCAATTAACACTTGTTTTATTTTAATAGTACAGTTATATAGCTCATCAAATAATAACATGAATAATTTAAAAGCAATAAAAAGAGATAACGCCAATTCAGGTGAAAACAATAGACAAAGAATTAAGGGATTGATCCCTGCTATTCTTTATGGTGGAAAAAACCCTAATGCAAAAATTTCAATAGAAAAAAAATCTTTAAATAACATATTAAACTCTGATACTTTTTTATCTTCAGTAATTGAATTAGATATCGATGGGGAAAAAGAAAAAGTAATTCCAAGGGAAGTTGCTTACCACGTAGTGTCGGATGAACCAATTCACATAGATTTTATGAGAATATTATCTGGTACAAAAATTACTCTAGATATACCTGTAGAATTTAAAAACCATTCTGAAAGTCCTGGATTAAAAAAAGGTGGAGTGTTAAATATTGTTCGAAGAAAAGTTGAGTTAAAATGTCCAGCAGATAATATACCAGATAACATTGTTATAGATCTATCTGGACTAGATATTGGAACAAGTATTAAAATTTCTTCTGTAAAATTATCAGAAGGTGTTACACCAACGATTACCGATAGAGATTTCGTCATTGCAACTGTTGCAGCACCTACGGTAATTAAAGAACCAGAAAAACCTGCTGAAGGTGAGGCTGCTGAAGGAGATGCTACAGCTGCAGCTGAGGGCAACACAGAAGTTTCGGGCGACGCAGCTAAGGATAATGATGCTGCTAAAAAAGATGATAAAGGAAAAGAGCAAGGAGGAGATAATAAAAAAGCTTCAGAAAAAAAAACTCCTGAAAAGAAATAATTAAATATGCTTCTACTAGTCGGATTGGGCAATCCAGGTCCTAATAGCGAAAATAATCGTCACAATATTGGCTTTAAAATTATAGATGCCATAAATCAACACTTTAAACTTTCAAAACAAAAACCAAAGTTCAAAGGACTCTTAACTACTGGAAATATTGAGACTCAAAAAGTTTATGCTATTAAACCATTAACTTTTATGAATAATTCTGGAACCGCTATAAAGGAACTAATTGATTATTTTAAAATTGATGCAAAAGACGTATTTGTTTTTCATGATGACCTAGATATTGACTTTGGAAAAATTAAAGCTAAATTTGGTGGAAGTAGCGCTGGGCACAATGGCATTGAATCTATTGATAAATTTATCGGCAAAGATTATTCTAGAGTTAGAATAGGCATAGGTCATCCAAAAGAACAAAGGAAAGTAAACAGTCATGTGCTTGAGGATTTTAAGGAAGATGAAGAAGAAAAAATAAAAGAGATTACTGACAATATTGTAAAATCAATTCCAACATTAATTGAAAAAAAAATAGACCTTTTTTCAAGCAAAGTTAATCAAAACCTTAATGGGATTTAAATGTGGAATCGTAGGTTTACCTAATGTTGGTAAATCAACACTTTTTAATGCTTTAACTGCTTCAAAAAATGCTGAAGCTGCAAATTTTCCTTTTTGTACTATTGATCCAAATATTGGCATTGTTGATGTGGTGGATAAAAGATTAGATACACTTTCATCTCTTTCTAATTCTAAGAAAAAAATTTATACCAACATTACATTTGTAGACATTGCTGGCTTGGTAAAAGGAGCTTCAAAAGGTGAAGGGCTTGGTAATAAATTTCTATCACACATCAGAGAAGTTGATGCAATAATACATTTAGTTAGATGCTTTGACTCTAGTAAAATTACCCATATTAACCCTGAAATAAACCCTGTAAGCGACCTTGAAACCATCAAAACTGAAATTTTATTAGCTGACATTGATTTAATTCAAAAGAAATTAGAAAAAGGTAAGAAAAAACTTTTAACGGACAAAGAAATTAAAATTTTAGAAGACAAATTAAAATCTTTAAATGCTGGTGAAGAGATTAAAATTCAAGACGATGATGAAAAAAAATTACTATCTTCTTTGGGGCTTTTAAGTGCTAAACCAAAAATAATAGTTTGTAATGTTGACGAGGGTAGCTTATCCACTGGCAATAAATACACTGAAAGTGTCGAAAAAAAACATAAAGATGAAAAAATAGTAATAATATGTGCTGACATAGAAGATCAGATTATGGGCTTGGATAAAGATGAAAGAGAAAATTTTATGAAAGAGATTGGAATGGATAAGACTGGTTTAAATCAGTTGATAAAAAAAGGATATGAACTTTTAAACTTAGATACCTTTTTCACATCAGGTCCAGAAGAAAGTAGAGCTTGGACTGTTAAAAAGGAAACTCCAGCTCCTAAAGCGGCGAGTGTTATTCATACTGACTTTGAAAAAAAATTTATTCGCGCAGAAGCGGTTTCTTACGAAGAATTTGTAAAATATGGCAGCTCTGAAAAATGTAAAGAAAATGGTAAATTAAGAGTGGAAGGAAAGGATTACATTGTTAAAGATGGCGATGTTCTATACTTCAGGGTCAATCCTTGACCAAATGCGCTTCATACTTAGATAGACTAGAGTAGTTAGAAGTATTAAATAAATTAAAACTTTTATTCCCAGTTTGTGCCTAGCCTCAAGTTCTGGTTCAGCTGCCCAGGTTAAAAAGGTTGTTACGTCTTTCGCCATTTGGGCTTCTGTTGCTAATGTACCATCAGTGTACTCAACAATTTCATCTACCAAAGGTTTTGACATCTTAATTTTATTTCCACTCATGTATTTATTATAATAAACTCCATCATCTAAAATAAAGCCTTCTGGTTTTTCCTCATAACCCATTAAGATAGAATAAATATAATTTGAACCTCCAGATCTTGCTTTAACAAGCACAGACATGTCAGGTGGATACGCGCCGCCGTTAGCCATCATTGAAGCATTAACATTTGGATAGGGACTTACAAACTTGTCCGATGGTCTACCTGGTCTTGTGAACATTTCTCCCTGGCTGTCTGGACCATCTTGTACCTCAACAGATGCTGCTATAGCCTTTACTTCTTCTATTAAAAATTCAGGCCCACCCTCTTCTCCTAAGTTTCTGTAACTCAAATACTGCATTGAGTGACAAGAGGAACATACTTCTTTATAGACTTGGAAACCTCTTTGAAGAGAAGCTCTGTCAAATTTTCCATTTAATCCTTTAAAGCTCCAATCGATTTTTAAAAGATCAGTAGTTTCCTCAGCAAAAGATGACTTAGATGAAGCAAAAATTATCACGAGTATTGATAAAAAAAATCTAAAATTAAATTTTATCATCATTTTTTTTTGCCATAGATAGTTCAGCAGCACCAGACATTACCGGTTCAGATATACTCATAGGAATTGGGTCAGTTTTTTCAAAAATTCCAACAACGGGAAGCACTACAATAAAATGTAAAAAATAATAAACAGTCCCTACTCTTGAAAGTATTAAATATATCCCTTCGGCTGGCTGAGCACCTAGGTAACCAAGCATGAAAACGTCGATCACAAAAATCCAATAAAATTGCCTGTAAATAGGCCTGAATACAGATGACCTTACTTTTGAAGTATCTAACCAGGGCAAGACAAAAAGAATTAATATTGCTCCAAACATTAAAATGACACCGCCTAATTTGTCTGGCACAGCCCTTAGAATTGCATAAAAAGGAAGCAGATACCACTCTGGAACAATGTGAGCTGGTGTTACCATTGGATTAGCTTGTATGTAATTATCTGAATGACCCAAAATATTTGGAACAAAAAAAACAAAGCCTGAAAAAATAATCATAAATAGTAACAAGGCAAAACCGTCCTTGATAGTTATGTAGGGATGAAATGGAACAGTATCTTTCGATGGTTTCTTGATGTCTATTCCCACCGGATTGTTATTTCCTGGTATATGAAGCGCCCAAATATGTAATACGACTAAACCTAAAATTAAAAAAGGTATTAAGTAGTGCAAGCTAAAAAATCTATTTAAAGTAGGATTGTCAACAGAATAGGCTCCCCATAACCATGTGGTAATACTCTCCCCAACTAATGGGATTGCACTAAATAAATTTGTGATTACAGTTGCTCCCCAAAAACTCATTTGACCCCAAGGTAAAACATATCCCATAAAAGCTGCTGCCATCATTAATAAATATATCATCAGTCCTATTATCCAGATTACTTCTCTTGGTGATTTATAAGAACCGTAAAACAATGATCTCAATATATGAATATAAACTGCAAGAAAAAACATTGAGGCGCCATTGCTGTGAATATATCTAATAAGCCAACCATAATTTACATCTCTCATAATATGTTCAACACTTCCAAAAGCTAAATCTGCATGAGCAACGTAATGCATTGCAAGAACTATTCCTGTAATAATTTGAGTTAATAAACAAAAAGATAGAATTCCACCGAACGTCCACCAGTAGTTTAGATTTTTAGGAGTTGGATAATCAGTTAAATGAGCTGTTAAAGTTAATAATGGCAATCTATCATTAAACCATTTCCCTAATTTTGATTTTGGAACGTACTCATGATCACTCATAATTAATTATCCTATTTTAATTGTATTGTTATCAACAAATTCGTATTTAGGTATTTCCATATTTTTAGGCGCGGGACCTTTTCTAACTCGTCCAGAAACATCATAATGTGATCCGTGACAAGGGCAAAACCATCCATTAAAATCTCCTTTATCTTTTAAAGGGACACATCCTAAATGAGTACAAACCCCAACCATAACTAACCACTCGTCTTTTCCTTCTTTAACTCTTTCTTCATCTTTCTGAGGATCGGGTAAATCTGTTAGAGCAACAGCTCTTGCCTCACTAATTTCTTCTTCAGTTCTTCTTTTTAAAAAAACTGGTTTACCTCTCCATAGAACTGTAATTGATTTACCAGGCTCAACTTGACTTACATCAACCTCTGTTGTTGCTAATGCTTGCTGAGCTCTATCAGGATTCATTTGATGAATTAAAGGCCATATAGCAGAACCCAAACCAACAGCTCCGATAGTGTAACTTGCTGTAAACAAAAAATCTCTTCTATCTGTTTTTTTATTTTCGTTCATAATAGATATTTATAGTTATTATTAGTAAATAAAACTAATTTTTTAATTTCCCAGGGTCAGAATGACACATAAATTTTAGCTCAATGGCTTAATAAGCACAAGATTTGAGTATTTAAGCGTAATTTTTATTAACTGCATTTATTATGATTTACATCCCGATGTGTCACAATTCTTTCCCGCTGATATTTCGTTAAAGTAATCGATGGCTTTTAAGCCACTTGCCATAAAGGATTTATAATTATTAAGATAGCCGTTGAGGCTTGTAGCTAATTCTTGACTTTCTTTCTTGAAGCCCAACCTGGTTAAATTTAACAACATAATTGAATTGCCATTAGGTATGGTATGATCGCTTATGTCTATAGGATTGTGAAATAAATCATTATATTTAATTTTATTTTTTTGAAATATTTTTTTTTCTTTTACGTAAAACTGATCGATTGCTTGCTTGCATATTTCAACTGCTTTAAATTTGTATTTTGGCTTTAAAGTTGCTTCATTAAGATCTATTAATGCATTTATTACATAAGCAAAATCTTCAAGAAATGATATGTCCCTGGAATTGCTATGATAAATTTCACCTTGAAGAAACTGTTGATCTATTTCATTAAAAAAAATTTCTGCGTTTTCTAAAAATTTTTTATTTGGGACAACTGAATTAGCTGAAATCAAAGAACTTATCCAAAAACAATTTAAGTCTAACTGAATTTTATTATCAAATGCAGGCTTAACTTTTTTTTTTCTTATGCTTCTCAGTTTACTTATAATACCCTCTGGAGGATAAGTTTTTTCTTTAAGTATTATTTTACCCTCCCAATTTCCTTCAGGCTTTATATCAAAGTATTTTTCTATATTTTCAATTGCACTTAGTTCTCGATGATTAAAAACATAATATTTTCCTTCTTCACCTTCACTGTCTGCGTCATAAGAGGATCCTAATAGATTTCTTTTAGGAACAAAAAAGTTATCATTAATAAAATTTATTGTTTGTATGATTTTTTTTTTGTAGTAATCTTTTTTATCAATTTTTGCATACTTCGACAATAAAGAAATAAATTGACAATTATCATAAAGCATTTTTTCAAAATGTGGGATCATCCAGTCATCATCAATTGCATATCTTGATATTCCTCCTTCAACTTGGTCGTAAATACCTTGAGAACATAATTTATTAACAATTATTTCTATTGGCTTGATCAATTTAGAATCCTTATTTTTGTTATAAAAATAAATTAAAGTTTCATATACATTAAAAATTGGAAATTTGGGTGTTCCTTTATAACCACCTTTATCAGCATCTAAATTGCTAATTAAAATCTGTAGAATAGAATCTAAATTTTGACTCACTACTGAACTTTTTTTTAATTCCAAATTTTTTATAATAAGCGGTGACTGTTTTGTAATTTCAATTCTTTGTTCAGTATAAATACTTCCAATTTTTTTTAAAACTTCTTTAAATGACGGTAGACCATGTGAAGAGATTTTTGGAAAATATGTACCACCCATAAATGGAACCCCGTTTTCATCAAGAAACATTGTCAGAGGCCATCCACCGCTGGCTTGATTAAATATTTGATAAGAATTTTGAAATACAAAGTCTATATCTGGTCTTTCTTCTCTGTCTACTTTTATATTAATAAAATATTTATTCATTAATTCAGCAGTTTCTTTATCTTCAAAACTTTCATGCGCCATAACATGACACCAATGACAACTTGCGTATCCAACGCTTAAAAGAATGGGTTTTTTAAGTTTTTTTGCTAAATCTAATATTTCTTTTGACCACACTTGCCAGTTTACAGGATTATTTTTATGTTGTTGTAAATATGGACTAGGATCTTTATCTAAATTATTTTTCATAAAAAGATAAATTATTTTTTAAATATTTTTTTTTGAATGAAAATAGAAATAATTAAAATTACTACAAAACCAGCTAGAGGCCAGTATATAGATGGACTTGAAATAATATCTTGATATTTTATTTCATCACTATTTCCTATAAGTTTTTCTATACCAGCACCTAATGCGTTGATAACAAATATACTTGGAATAAGGCCAATAAGGCTAGCATAAAAATAATTTTTTACTTTCATATCAAATATAACCGGCAAGACATTTTGAATACAAAATGGTAAACCTGCTCCACCCGCGAACCTAAAAAGCATGAAATAATAAAATTCATTTTTATTAAATAAATTTTTGTATTTTGATATTCTATTTTCTAGGTAATTTACAATTAAATTCTTAAAATATAAATTTGCTAAGAGGTAAAGAAGAGTACATCCAATTGTAAATGAAATAATAGATATTATTGTGCCGTACCATTGGCCAAATAAAAATCCTGATAAAATCGCTAAGGGAGAAGCGAATCCTAAAAGCAAAATCCAGATTATTGAGAAAATTAAAAATATTATAGAAAAGAGTAAAAGGTTGCTATTTTTTAGGTCCTTTAAAGCCTCACTATTTACTTTAATGTACGAATAACTCGATAGATCCTTTAAATCTAGATAACTAAAAAGCACACAAAACAGAGCAACAAAGCAAAACATGTAAATAAAGGCTATTATAAGTTTTAACTTTTTATCCATAGTAGAATTTAACTGTACATGAGTGCATTTATTAAATATATAACTAAAAATATTTTATGAAAAGAACTTATCAGCCAAGTAATTTAGTTAGAAAAAGACGACACGGATTTAGATCTAGAATGGCCACTAAAGCTGGGCGTCAACTAATTGCTAGAAGAAGAGCAAAAGGTCGTAAAACGATCTCTACTTAATTTTCATGGTCAAGCTTGAAAGTTTAAAAAAAAGCAACCATTTCAAATTAGCGCTGAAAGAGAGAAAAGTCCACACTGACTTTTTTTCCCTATTTGCAGCAAAAAATTTTATTAAATTGAAAGATAAGAAAAATTTAACAATAAGCTTTGTAATGAAAAAAAAAATTGGGAAAGCTGTTAAAAGAAACAAGATTAGACGTAGGCTTAAAGCTATTGTGCAAAAACTAGTCAAAATAAAGGGTGCAATCAATTATGATTATACATATATAGTTTTTGGTAAATCAAAAGCTTATGAAGAAAAACATATTACTCTTGAAGAAGCAATGATTAAGTGTTTTAACAAAATTAAATAAAAAAATGTCAAAGATAACTTTATTCTTAATTACTCAATTTATAAAATTTTATAAATTTCTAATCTCACCTATACTTGGTAATAAATGTAGGTATCTTCCAACTTGCTCTGATTACTTTTTAGAATCACTTAAGATACACGGAGTCATAAATGGCTCATGCCTTGGTATTAAAAGAATAGTAAGTTGCCATCCAATAAAATTTTTAGGTGGTAATTCTGGTTTAGATTTAGTTCCAGCTAAAAAAAATAATACTAGAGAGAATTAGAATGGATAATAAAAACGTATTTTTAGCAATAGTTCTATCTATGGCTGTTTTACTTTTCTGGCAATATGCATTTATAGATCCTGCTAAAGAGGTAAATAATAAAAACGTAACGCAAATTGATAAAACAAAAAATAAAAAAGTAAAAACTAGCAATTCAATCACTCCAAACATAAATCAAAATAATAAAATAATTTCTTTATCGAGGAACGAATCTATAAATAATTCACAAAGAGTCAAAATTGAGAACAAAAATATTAAGGGATCAATTTCTTTGAAGGGAGCAGTAATGGATGACTTGTCATTTAAAAACTATAGAAGAGATATAACTAAAGATGCAATAGTTAATTTTTTAAGTCCCAGAGAAACTAAAGACGGTTATTTTATTGAAACTGGATGGACAAGTGTAGGAAATATAATAAATGTTCCGACGTCGGACTCTGTTTGGAAAATTACTGGTAACAATAATTTAAGCGCAAAAGAATCATTAATTTTAGAATGGAAAAATGGTAACGGAATAACGTTTAGAAAAAAAGTTGAGTTAGATGACAAATTTTTATTTAAAGTTACACAAGAAGTAATAAATGAAACTTCGCAAGCAATCAACTTATATCCTTATGCTCAAATAACTAGAAATAAAATACCTGACGATCTACAGAATTTTTACATTTCTCACGAAGGCTTTATTAGTGTTTTTGATGAAGAATTAAAAGAAGACGATTATGATGATGTTGAAGAAAAAAAAATAAGCAGAGAAGCAAGTGATGGTTGGTTCGGTATTACAGATAAATATTGGATGACAGCTGTTGTGCCACCAAAAAATCAAGATTTCAAATCAACCTTTTTATATAAAGATGGTTTTAAAGCAAATTATATTTTAAATAATCCAATAACCATTAAAAGATCATCCAAAGAAAAAAATGAAATCAAAATTTTTGCAGCGGCAAAGGAAGTAGAGACTATAGATAACTATGCTGCTGACTATAAAATAGATAAGTTTGATTTAGTAATCGATTGGGGGTGGTTTTATTTTTTCACGAAACCTCTTTTTTTTGTAATAGATTATTTATTTAAATTTTCAGGTAATTTTGGAATAGCTATTGTATTAATAACTTTAGCTATAAGAATTTTGTTTTTTCCACTTGCAAATTATTCTTTTAAATCGATGGCTAAAATGAAAGCTTTGCAGCCAGAGATGGTTCGACTTAAGGATTTACATAAAGACGATAAAGTTAAGCTGCAACAAGAAATGATGGCTCTTTATAAAAAAGAGCAAGTTAATCCTGCGTCTGGTTGTTTACCTGTTCTGATACAAATACCATTCTTTTTTGCTATTTATAAAATGCTATTTATTTCTTTAGAAATGAGACATCAACCTTTTTTTGGCTGGATAAAAGATTTATCGGCACAAGACCCAACTTCTCTATTTAACTTATTTGGTTTTATTCCTTGGGATCCTCCCAGTTTCTTAATAATTGGCGTTTGGCCAATACTTATGGGTTTATCAATGTGGGTGCAGCAAAAGTTGAACCCCGCGCCAACAGATCCAATACAAGCAAAAATTTTTCAATTTTTTCCAATTTTTCTAACTATAATTTTAGCATCTTTTCCATCTGGTCTAGTCGTTTACTGGACAGTTAATAACATACTAACTATTGCACAACAGTTTGTGATAATGAAGCGGACTAAAATTAAAACAAATTAAATGTCTAAAAGTTTTTCTTTTGATGGTATTAAAAAAATCTGGCCCGAAAATGGTCCTGATATTAATCAAGTTCAAAAATATATAAAAAAATATAAAAATGAAAAAATTATTATTAAATGCGGGGGGAATGTTTTAATTGACCCGAAATTATTTAATAACTTTATTGAAGATATTGTAATTCTAAACAAGATTGGGCTGACAATCATTATAGTTCATGGTGGTGGACCAAGAATAAAAAATAAATTAAATGAATTAAAGATTGAAAGCAAATTCATTCGAGGACTAAGAGTTACTGATAAAAAAATTATAGAAATAGTTGAAGAAGTTTTGATAGATTTCAATAAAGAAATTGTTGATACTTTAAATAATAATTTTTGTAAATCTTGGTCAATTACGACTAAAGAAAATAACGTAATAACAGTTGAGCCAGAAAGAGAAGAATTAGCTTTTGTTGGTATTCCTAAAATAATAAATACTGACGTACTTAAAAAAATAACTGATAAAAACGAAGTTCCTGTTCTTACGCCAATGGGGCTTGATAAAAATAATCAGTCTTATAATATTAATGCTGATATTGCGGCTGGAGCAGTAGCAAAAGCATTAAGTTCGAGAAGGTTGCTGTTAATGACTAACGTTGAAGGTGTTTACGATGAAAATAAAAAATTAATTACCGAAATAAGTGCAGACCAGGCTGATAAAATGATTAAAAATAAAATAATAAATGGTGGAATGATTCCAAAAATTAACACATGTATTGATGCGGTAAGTAATGGAGTTAGAGGTGTTGTTATAATTGATGGTAGAAAATCTCACTCTATTTTACATGAAATATTTTCAGACAAAGGAGCTGGTACTTTAATAAGATAATGAAGGAATTAACAAAAATTCAATATTGGTTATTTGACCTTGATAACACTCTCTATTCAGGACAGACAAAAGTGTTTGATCAAGTAGATAAAAAAATGTCTCTATTTATTTCGGAAAAACTTGAAGTAAGTATTGAGGAAGCGAAAAAAATACAAAAAAATTATTTTCATGAATACAACACAACTCTTAATGGTATGATAAAAAATCATAAAATTGACGCTAACGAATTTTTAGAATTTGTTCACGATGTAGATTTAGAATTTTTAAAAATTGATAAGCCTTTAAAGCGAGAAATTGCCAACTTATTAGGGAAAAAGTTTATATTTACTAATGGCTCCAAAGCTCACGCTGCTAATGTTACTAAAAGAATTGGTATTGATAAGCTATTTGATGGAGTTTTTGATATTGTTGAGGCAGATTTTATACCCAAACCATCTATAGAACCTTATAAAAAAATTATAGATAATTTCAAAATTGAGCCACAATATTGTATATTTATAGAAGATATCGCAAGAAACTTGAAGCCAGCACATGAATTAGGAATGAAAACAGTTTGGATTAAAAATGATGAACCGTGGGCTGCAGAGTTTTCTAACTCTGACTTTATAGATTATAAAACAGATAATCTTGCTAATTTTTTAAAGGAGATAAATGAACTTAGATAATTTTGAAAAAATTATAAACGAATCTTTTGATAATAAAGAAAAAATAGACAGCAATTCAGATAAATCAATTATTGATGCTATTAACGAAACTATTGAATTAATTGACCAAGGAAAAATAAGAGTGGCGGAAAAAGCCAATGGTATTTGGAAAGTCAATCAATGGATAAAAAAAGCAATTTTATTAAGTTTTAAAATAAATAAGATGCAAATATTAAAGGGCCCATATACTAGTTGGTACGATAAAGTTCCTGGTAAATCGGTTAACTGGGGAGAAGAAGATTGGAAAAAAGCTGGTTATAGACATGTTCCAAATGGGGTTGTTAGAAAAGGTTCTTTTATTGCAAAGAACGCAGTTTTGATGCCATCTTTTATAAATCTAGGTGCCTATGTTGATGAAGGAACTATGATTGATACATGGGCATCTGTTGGCTCATGTGCTCAAGTTGGAAAAAATTGTCATGTATCTGGTGGGGCTGGCATAGGAGGTGTTCTTGAACCCCTACAAGCTGATCCGGTTATAATTGAAGACAATTGTTTTATTGGTGCACGCTCTGAGATAGCTGAGGGAGTTTTAGTTGAAACTGGGGCAGTAATTTCAATGGGTGTTTACATCGGCGGATCAACAAAAATTGTAGATAGGGAAAGTGGTAAAATCACATACGGTAAAGTTCCAGCATACTCAGTTGTTGTACCTGGCACTTTGCCAAATAAAAAAAATCCTAACGGTCCTTCTTTATACTGTGCGGTAATTGTCAAAAAAGTAGATGAAAAAACTAGAAGTAAAACTTCTATTAATGATTTGTTGAGAGATTAATGTCGTATATAAATGAGTTACAACTATCAAAAGATCTAATTAGCTTTCCAAGCATTACGCCCAAAGATGCTGGCGCTATCAAATTTTTAAGTAAAAAATTAAAAGCTCTGGGTTTTAAATGTACAATCTTAGAATTTAAAGATAAAAAAAGTAAGCCTGTAAAAAATCTTTATGCAAGACTAGGAACTAAACAACCCAATATTTGTTACGCAGGTCATACCGATGTAGTTCCGCCTGGAAATTATAAAGATTGGACCGTAAATCCATTTAGACCAATAGTTAAAAATAATTTTTTAATAGGCCGTGGTGCCAACGATATGAAAAGCTCAATTGCTTGTTTCACTGCTGCTGTAAGTAAATTCATAAAGAATAATCCCAAATTTAAAGGCTCTATAAGTTTCTTGATTACAGGAGACGAAGAAGGAATAGCAATTAATGGGACAAAGAAAGTAGTTGAATATTTAAAAAGAAAAAAAGAAAAAATCAATTTTTGTATAGTTGGTGAGCCTACAAATCCAAAAAAACTTGGTGAAATGATAAAAATAGGAAGAAGAGGAAGTCTTTCAGGAACATTAGAGGTGTCAGGTGTTCAAGGACATGTTGCTTACCCTCATCTTTCTAACAACCCTATTAATACTTTAATTCTAATTTGTACAAAGTTGAAAGATATGAAATTAGATAGAGGTAATAAAGATTTTCAACCCTCAAATTTAGAAATTACCAGTATAGATGTAGATAATAAAGCTCACAATGTAATTCCATCCATAATTTGTGCTAAATTTAATATAAGATACAATAACATTCATACATCATCATCTCTAAAGAAAAAAATCAACAACCATATCAAGGGTATCTGTGGAAAAAAAAAATGTAGTTATAAGATTGAATATGAAACTAATGGTGATGCATTTCTCACAAAACCAAATAGCACTATCTTTATGGCAAAAAAAATTATAAAAAAAATAACTAAGATAAACCCAAAATTTTCAACTACTGGAGGAACTTCTGATGCTAGATTTATTAAAAATATTTCTCCTTGTTTGGAGTTTGGGTTAGTAAATAAAACGATGCATAAAATTGATGAATGTGTTTCCATCTCAGATTTGACAAAATTAACAAAAATATATCATGATATTCTGATAGGATACTTTAAATGAAATTATACAAAGTAAAAAAATCTAATATAGACAATAGAGGACTTTATGCTGCTAAGAATATTAAAGCAGGTACAATAGTTATTCATTACAAAGGTAAGCTTATCACAAAAAAAGAAACTGAAAAAAATCCGAAATACGATAATGATAAGGCAATTTATTTATTTAATCTTAACAATAGATACGATATGGACGGTGATTTTAGTTATAACACTGCAAGATTAATAAATCATTCTTGTAGTCCTAATTGTGAAGTTGATGGTAAAGGATTAAAGTTATGGATATATGCTTTAAAAGATATAAAAAAAGGTGAGGAGTTATCTTATGATTATGGATTTGGGTATGATGAAAATTACAAGGATTTTGTTTGCAAATGTAGGGCAAAAAATTGTTGCGGCTATATAGTGAGAGAAGGCTCTAGATGGAGAATTAAAAAAAATGCAAGACAATCACGTAAGTAATAATATTCCAATTTTACTCTCTTCTTTGGTTTTAATATCTTATTTCTTAGGATTTTATTTAGATGAAAACTCAGCTGGAAGCGGAGCTGATACTGCGGAACTCGGAGACTTACTAAATACTTGGAATAATTTAGAACTGTTTCTTAGTAATAGTATAATGGATGGGGTAAATGCTACAAGTAGTTTAGATCAAACAGTTTATAAAAGCAGTAGAACTCCACTAGTATATATTTTTCACAAAATTTTTAATCCATTCACAGATAGTATTGATAGTTTTAGAAAAAGCGTTTTTTTTTTTTCTTTATTGGGTCCTATTATTTTTTTCCTCTGTTTAAAACAAAGATTTAGATCTACTAAAGATTCCTATTTAATTTTAATATCTTCTCTTATTCTTTTAAGTCCTTATTTCAGAACTTCTGCTTTTTGGGGTAATGAAGAAAACTTCGGAATAATATCAGCGTTATTGTCGTATTTATTCCTTCAACTATTTCTCAACGAAAGTAGATACCACTTTAGAAGAATATTTTTATTAACCTTAACAATTATAGTAAGCTCAATAACCGTATATTTTGATCACAAATTACTTTTGATACCAACAATTTGCTATTTTTATATTTTAATCGCTAAAGATAGTCTTTCAATAAAAATATTTTCCACTTTAATTTATATATTCTGTTCAATACCGTTTATTTATTTAATCTACATATGGGATAATATAATTCCTACAGGAGATGCGAGTCTTAGGGTTGGTAAGCTTCATTTCACTCACATAGGTTATGCTGTTACTATTATAAGTTTTTATCTATTACCTTTAATTTTTTTTTTTAAAGATTTTTCTCAAAATTCACTTTTAAAGTTTTTTGAAAAAAAAATAAATATAACTTTGCTTTTATTACCTATTGTATACATCATAATACATATTATTTTTTTTGATCTACACCAGGACCCTGGGATCGGTAAGGGCTACATGTTTAAATTATCTATTATGATATTTGGATCGTTACTTTATCAAAAAATATTTATTTATTTTTCATTTATTATTACGTGGGCAATTTTTATTTTTGCATTTCAAAAAAAAATAATCAATATTTTAATCTCTTCATATTTTTTAATTTTTCCTATTTTTACTTGGCCTCTACTTCAGGAATATTTTGATCCTCTAATTTTTATTTTAGCATTTACCTTCTTTAAATTTGATTTGAAGATAAACCATAATAATTCTATTTTTATATTTTGTTATATGGGATTATTTTTGGTTGTTTGTAATTTTTATTATAATAACTTACTTAATTAATCTATAAATTATTGCAATTTTAAAAATGCCAATTAACATTTTTAAGGGATCGTAAAAAATATTTAACTTACTGTCATTTTTGTGAGTCCAATGAACTGGCAGCTCTTTAATGGTAATATTATTTTTTTTTAATAACATTACTATTTCCAAATCATGCTCGAAACCTTTGCTTTTAAGTTTTTTGAAAATTTTTTTAGCTACTTTTGTCCTGTACAATTTATATCCACACTGTGTATCTTTTAAATTTATTCCTAATAAAATTCTGGAATAAAATCTAAAAATAAATCCTAGAAATTTTCTGTGAAATTTATAATCTAGTTTTGACTCTTTTAGTTCCCTAGAGCCAAAATAAACAGAATATTTATTTTTCAAATAATTCTTATAATTCCATTTAAATATTTGCGATAATGGAACTGACATGTCTATATCAGTTGTTAGTACCCATTTATATTTTGCCTTTAATATTCCAGTTTTTAAAGCTCCACCCTTTCCAAGATTTTTTTTGTATTCAATTAATTTAATACGTATTTTTTTTTTTAACTTGATAAATTCTTTTAAAATTTTTGATGATTTGTCATAGCTGCCGTCGTTAACAAATATTATTTCAATATTTATTTTTTTATTTTTTTTTATAAAGCTATCTATTTCTTTTAAGCTCTTTTTGATCCTTTTTTCTTCGTTGAAGAATGGCAAAACTACTGATATTGAAGTTATCATGTCAATTAAATATTTTATGTTAAATCACTTATATTTTTTTAAAATTTATAATATCATATTAAATTAATTATGATTAATTCAATTTTAAAACATCCTACTTTATATAGACTATATCAAAAAACTGTCAGGTCGAAGAACAGCGAATATGATTTTTTTAAATATATTTTTTCAAATTTTAAAAATAAAAAAATTAGAATGCTAGATATTGCTTGTGGAGATAGTTACATATTAAATTTTGTATCAGAATATCTTGAAGATTATCTGGGTGTAGACCACAGTGATAAATATTTAATTTTTTCAAAATCAAAATGGAATAATTTCAACTTCTTAAACCTTGATCTCAATGATCCAAAAAAAATTAAATATTTACATGACTATAAGCCTAATTTTATTTTTATGAATGGTGTGATTCATCACCTAGAAGATAAAACGATGTCTCCTATTAATTCTTTTATTCGAGAAAATAAAGAAAGTGCATTTTTATCTGTTGATCCTATAAAACACGAAAATAAACTCATAAATAAATTAATGATAAAATACGACAGAGGAAAGTTTATTAGATCAAAAACTCAGTACAGCCATCTAATGCCAAACTTTGAAAGTACTATTATTGATGATTTTTATAAAATGAGTTTTAAACAAATTTTTCATTTCAAAAATATTAATATTCCTGAATCATATAAAAATTGGAAAAATATTAAAAATTAAAAAAAATGAAAGTATCAATTATTTTACCTAATTTTAATAGCTCCGAATTTATTAAGCAAACATTGAAATCTATAATTTCACAAACTTATAAAAATTGGGAACTAATAATAGTTGATGATAATTCAAATAATAAAACAAAAAAAATTTTATCAAAATACAAAAATAATAAAAAAATAAAAATTTTTTTTTTGAAAAAAAACAAAGGACAAGGTTTTTGTCGAAATTTAGCAATTAAAAAATCTAAATCTGATTATTTAGCATTTATAGACTCTGATGATATTTGGGTGAAAACTAAACTTAAAAAGCAAATCCTTTTTATGAATCAAAATAGTTATGATTTTACTTTTACTAATTACGAAACTTTCTCAAATATAAATAGTAAGATTAATTATATTAACCCCCCCAAAAAGTTTAACTACTTTAGTTTTATAAAGAATACATCTATAGGGACTAGCACCATGATAATAAAAAGAAAAATTGCTGATGGAATTAAGTTTCTTGATATGAAGATATGTGAAGACTATTATTTTAAATGTAAAATCTTAAGAAAAGTTAAAACTGCATATTGTTTAAGAGAATGTTTGACAAAATATCGAATACGCCAGAACTCCCTGCAGAGTAACAAAATTAAAAATATTTATGCGATTTGGAGAATTAACAAATTATTTAACAAATTAAATTTTTTGGAAAATTTAATTTCAGTCATTTCAATATCATATAATTCTTTAAGCAAATACGGTTTACGATAATTTTAGTAATTTACCTTATCTAGATATAGGCCACATGAAGGTGCAACTGGAGCACAGCCTGATCTGCTTTTTGCTTCAATAATTTTTTTAAATTTTCTTAAGGTCCATTTATTTTCTCCAAGAAGCTTTATGCAACCAACCATTGATCTTACTTGCTGCTGAAGAAATGATTGGGAAACAAATATAATTTCTAATCGATTGTCTCCTATTTTTTTTATACTAGCTTTATTAATAGTTTTAATGGGTGAGTTGGCATTGCAAGACGATGCTCTAAAGGTAGAAAAATCTTTTTTACCCTTCAATAATTTTAAGCCCAATTTCATTTTTGATATATTTAATTTTTTTCTAATGTTCCATGCTCTGTTTTTTTCAAGAGACAAAGATGAAATGCGATTAATTATAATATATTTATATTGTCGTTTTTTTGCACTGTATCGTGCATGAAAATTTTTTTTTCTTTTTTTTATATCCAATATGGAAACACAATATTTTGATAAAAAAAAATTAAGTGATTTAACAAATTTCTGCCTATCCTTAATATCATAGTTTGTTTTAAAGTGAGCAGATTGAGCAAGGGCATGTACTCCTGAATCTGTTCTTCCTGATCCAAAAATAACAATTTTTTTCTTAATTATTTTTTTAAGAGCTTTTTGTATTACTTCTTGGATAGACAAACCATTTTTTTGAATTTGCCATCCAACAAAATTTGTTCCTACATACTCTACTAAAATTTGATAAGTATTCATTAAATAATTATTTTACCTTTTAAAAATTTTGAACCAGTTAAAAAATCTTCTATTAATAATTTTTTCTTACTTTCTTTCTGTATTTCTAAAATTTCTATTGATTTCTCATTACAACCAATAATTATCTTATTATCAAGAATTTCTCCTGGTGCTCCCGATAAATTTGATATTTTTGCTTTCCATACTTTATATCTAAAGTTTTCGTATTCAAACCAGGCACCTGGAGCAGGATTCAAACTATTTATTTTTGATAAAATATCTGTGGCTGATTCTTTCCATGAGATTTTAGCTTCTGATTTCATAATTTTTTTTGCATAAGTTGCTTTATTTTCATTTTGATTTATAAATTTTGCCTCATTTTTTTCAATTAAATCAATGCAGTTTAATATATTTTCTGCTCCTAAATTTGAGAGTGTTTTACTTAATTTTTCTGTGGTCATTTGATCATCTAATTTAATTTCAATTTGTTTCATATAAGGACCAACATCTAAACCTTCTTCAATTTTCATAAAACTTATTCCAGAAATTTTATCCTTATTCATGATGGCTCTTTGAATTGGTGCTGCTCCCCTCCACCTAGGTAATAAAGATGCATGAATATTAATAAAAAACTTATTAGGTAAATTTAAGTATTTTTTTGGTATTATTTTTCCATAAGCAATAACAACCACAATATTTGAGTCTAGCAATTTAAAATTTTCATACTCTTTTTCTGAATCAAAATCATCAGGTGTTCTTATATTTAAATTTAGCAGAAAAAGGATTTTTAAATATTCACGCCTCACTTCTTCCGAAATGGAGAGGTGCCGCACCTATCCAGAGATCGATTATGAATAATGATAAAGAAACAGGGGTCAGCTTTATGAAAAT
>Ga0115000_10001452_pt1 | contig 21075 bp, 19 predicted proteins | sample ArcticOcean_MG_C_6_FD_89690 | JGI IMG/M metagenome (GOLD analysis project Ga0115000, IMG submission 89690) | Marine microbial communities from western Arctic Ocean - ArcticOcean_MG_CB8_128 | ecosystem: Environmental > Aquatic > Marine > Oceanic | place: Arctic Ocean: Canada Basin | collected... | reverse complement strand
TTTTACGTAAACACCCTCCAAGAGATAAGCGGATAACATTACTCCAACGGACGACAATAAAATTCTAGTTAAAAACCTCATGCTTTTTTTGGTAACTCATCTTGAAACCAACTTGCATATTTTTGATAATTACCTGCAATACGTACCATCATTTCTCTATTTTCACTCGCAATATTTTTTACCCATTTAGCAGGCACACCTGCATAAATTGTTTGAGACTCAACCACCGTACCGGCCAGTACCACCGCACCAGCAGCTACCATTGCTCCTTCTTTAATAACGGCATCATCCATAACAATAGACCCCATACCAATCAAAACATGATCTTCTATGGTACAACCATGAACAATGGCATTGTGACCTATCGATACATTGTTGCCTATCGTAGTCGCCGCAGCTTCATAGGTCCCATGTATGGTCACATTATCTTGAATATTTGTATTATTTCCGATTTTTATGATATTTACGTCTCCACGAACCACCGCACCAAACCAAACCGTACATCCATTGCCTAAAATCACCTCTCCTAAGAGGGCTGCATTATCCGCGAACCAACATTTTTCTCCATAAATAGGTGAAAATCCTCTTACTTTTTTTATTATCGCCATTCAAATATTAGATTGTTTAACCTGTCCAACTAAGTTAAAAAAAAATGCGATACTTCAGGTACCTAACTCTTATAATGATATTATTCGTTGAGTGCCATAAAAACACAGCTCCTGCGATTCATCAGATTGAAGCTCCTGAATTCAATTCAATAGACAGTATTCAATCTATTTTAACTTGGGTTTTTAATGATGGAAAGACCCTTTGGGATGGGATACTACCTGTCCATGGCAACGTGCAATTAAATGGAGATACGCTGATCGGGTTGAATCTCAAACAATCTCTTCAGGAACTTCAAGTCCAAACAAAGCTTTCCAGCAAAGAAAAAGACCTACTAATAAAAGGCTGGCTAGATGAAACAAGCTTGGATATCGACAGCTTTCCCGAAATACAACTCATCGTTCAATCTGATCTTCTAACTCCTGACAAAAGTGATGATGAATTAAAAAACTCCCATTTAGTCAATTCTTTACCCGCCAAAATTTTGATAGAAAACACATCCTATGATATCTTGTTGGAATCAAGTCTGCTCAAAACAGCTAATCATGAACTTTCGATTCGTTTTAAATTAGATGCTAAAATATGGGTCGATTCACAAAAAAGAGCCGCCCACTCGTCAAATAAATATATAGATATAAGAATTTTCGTCGTCTTAAAGCCATAAATATATTTTAAAGTACATGACATTATGGCATGATTGTGGTTTGAATAACTATCTTTGCAAAAAAATAAATAATACTTTTTTAATGACGCATTTAATCCCTGACATAGACATTGTTGATTCCTCCCAAAAAGAAAAGGATGCTACATGCGAAGTGAAAATCACCGCAAATAGTAGGCTGCCTGGTAGACAACTGTATATAGAATCTTATGGATGTCAAATGAATTTCTCTGACAGTGAGATTGTTACATCAATACTGCAAAAAGATGGATTCAATACCACCGACGATATTCAACAAGCAGATTTGATCTTGCTTAATACCTGCTCAATTAGAGAAAAAGCCGAACTCACGGTAAGAAAAAGACTCGCTGCATTTAATCAAATCAAAAAAAATAAACCTGAAATGACCATTGGGGTATTAGGTTGTATGGCAGAACGTTTAAAATCACAACTGCTGGAAGAAGAAAAAATTGTAGATCTAGTCGTTGGGCCTGATGCCTATAGAGATCTGCCAAATCTTGTGAAAATATCAGAAGCAGGTCAAAAGGGAGTCAATACTTTTCTGTCTCGAGAAGAAACCTATGCCGATATATCACCCGTAAGATTGAATTCGAATGGAGTAACTGCATTCATCTCCATTATGAGAGGTTGTGATAATATGTGCTCTTTTTGTGTCGTTCCCTTTACAAGAGGTCGAGAAAGAAGTAGAGACCCCCACTCTATTGTCTCAGAAGCACAAAATTTATTTGATCAAGGTTATAGAGAAGTCACGCTTCTTGGACAAAATGTTGACTCATATAAATGGTCTGCCCAAGAGAATAACAAGGCCCGACTGAACAAATTAAAAGACTCTGAGGTTATCAATTTTGCAAATTTATTAGAACGTGTTGCGCAAGTGGATCCTGATTTAAGGGTGCGGTTCTCTACTTCACACCCAAAAGATATCACGGACGAAGTACTAGAAACCATGAAAGCCTATGAAAATATTTGCAAGTACATTCACTTGCCGGCACAAAGTGGTAACAGTCGCGTTTTAGAATTAATGAACAGAACCTATTCCCGCGATTGGTACATAAATAGAGTAGATGCCATCAGACGTATTTTAGGTCAAGAATGCGGTATAAGTTCAGATATGATCACTGGATTTTGTACTGAAACTGAAGAAGAACATCAAGATACCATAAGCCTCATGGATTACGTCAAATATGACTTTTCATATATGTTCTATTATTCAGAGCGACCAGGTACCCTTGCGGCTAAAAATTATAAAGATGATATCCCTTTGACAATTAAGAAGAAAAGACTTCAAGAAATCATTGCAAAGCAAAGCCAAAGTTCCCTTGAACGTAATCAACTTGATATAGGCAAAGTTTTCAAAGTATTGATTGAAGGTTTCAGTAAAAGATCACAAGAAGACTTACAAGGCAGAACCAGTTCCAATAAAGTTGTCATCTTTAAAAATGACGGGTTTAAAAAAGGAACCTACCTCAATGTGAAAATCAATAATTGTACCTCGGCAACCCTACTCGGAACGATCGTACCTTAAATAAAGTAAAATGGATTACCGCGAAGAAGCTGAAGTACAAAATATAAAGCAGCGATTTGGGATCATAGGTATTTCTCCCAAAATCAACAATGCCATCCGAACGGCTATTCAAGTAGCTCCAACAGATATGAGTGTGCTTATTAGTGGTGAAAGTGGTGTGGGTAAGGAATCATTTTCTAAAATAATTCACAGTCTTTCCCGCCGAAAGCACGGCCAATTCATTGCTGTTAACTGTGGTGCTATCCCTGAAGGAACCATTGATTCAGAGCTTTTTGGACATGAAAAAGGGGCCTTCACAGGAGCCGTAGACAGCAGAAAGGGTTATTTTGAAAGTACCAACGGAGGAACTATATTTTTAGATGAAATCGGTGAAATGCCTCTCGGTACACAGGCGCGTTTGTTAAGAGTGCTTGAAAATGGTGAATTCATCAAAGTAGGATCAAGTAAAGTACTCAAGACAGAGGTTCGCGTCATCGCGGCATCAAATGTGAACCTAGAAGACGCAGTCGCTCAAAATAAATTTAGAGAAGATCTGTATTATCGGCTCAATACAGTGCCCATTCAAGTTCCTGCACTAAGAGAAAGAGGAAAAGATATTTTGCTCCTTTTTAGGAAATTTGCAGCTGATTTTTCAGAGAAATATCGTAATAAAGAAGCTTTACTTGATCCAGATGCTCAAGAATTAATTGTCAAGCAACCCTTTCCTGGTAACATTAGACAATTGAAAAATCTAGTAGAACAGATGAGCGTACTTGAAATAGATCGTCATATTAGTGCTGTGACTTTAGCTGGATATCTGCCCAAAATAAAACCGAATCTTCCAGCATTAATCGGTAGTAAACATCACAATTCAGATGACTTATCCGAAAGAGATATTCTCTATAAAATCATGTTTGAGATGAAGCGAGATGTGTCAGAGATGAAAACCCTAATTTTACAAGTACTGCAAGGGAAGGCCAATAGAGAAGATCTCCTAGAAAGACATGAAAGTCTCTTCGAAGATATTCCTCAATATCCATCTGATCAAAATAATAAATTGCTTGAGGAGGCTACGCCTAAAATCATGGCTCCCAAAGAGCAAAACATTGAATCTTATGAAGAAGTAACAGAAGACATTGCGCTCGAGTTTGAAAATGACGACTCCTTATCACTGGACAAAAAAGAACGAGAAATGATCTTGCAAGCCTTGAAAAAAAATAAAAATAAGCGAAAATATGCCGCTCAAGATCTTGGAATTTCAGAACGTACCCTTTACCGAAAAATTAAAAACTATGAAATCGATAGTCCTTAATTGTAACTTCTTATTTATTCTGTTATTATCAAGTTGTGGTGTTTATTCTTTCACTGGAGCATCCATATCCCCTGAAGTTAAAACAATCTCGATTCAAACATTTTTCAATAATGCTCAATTGGGACCCGCCAATATGACTAATCTATTTACCGAAGGACTCAAAGATTATTTTCAGCAAAATACCAGTTTGACCATCATCGATAATGAAGGACATCTGCAATTTGACGGCTATATAGACAATTACACCCTTACACCCGTCGGGGCGGGAGCTTCAGGACGTTCAGATCAAGTAGACTATACACAGCTGACGCGTATTACTATTGTCGTTTATGCCACTTATACCAATGTCTTTGATGACACTTTTAATTATGAAAAAAGATTCTCTTTTTTTAAAGATTTTAATCAAGAGGAAGTCGATTTAAGTAGTGTTGAAGAAGAGTTCGTAGAAGAAATTTTTGATCAAATAATTATTGATATGTTCAATGAATCGGTTGCAAATTGGTAATTTTCCTTAACTTTAAGTACTTTTAAATATTTTTTGAACTTGCATAAAACAAAATTTATCGAACTACTCAAAGATCCTATCGTTACCAAATTGAATGACGATTTGAACGAACTGGAATCTTTAATCGAGGATTATCCTTATTTTCAAACCGGAAGAATCCTCCTTGCAAAAGAAAAATATGCTCATGATGCCCTAGACGTCCAAAAATACATTACCGAAGCTGCCGTTCACACCACTGATAGACGTTTGCTTAAGAAGTACATTGAGCAAGAGATTCAAACCATTAATGAGGAAAGTAACTATATTGTAGAAAAAGAAACTATTAAAGGACTCCTTGAAAATCAAGAAGATGCTCCAGTAGCCGAGGCTTCTGACACAAATGCTCTCCATACTCCTGATCCAGAATCCTCAGATAGTGAATCGTCAATCAATGAAAATGCAGATGCTGCAGTAGAAGAAAACTTAAATTTAGAAAAAATCGAAGTTGCCTCAGAAGAAGACCAAAGTGAGGAAGATAGACTTATAAAAGAAAAAATTGCGAAATACAGATCAGCATTAAGTGGTTCTATAACAGATACACCCGCAGATCCCATCACAACCGCGAAGAAAGAGACTTTTTTGCCCGAAGCTGAAACATCAGCTGAAGAGCCCTCTTTGAAAAAAGAAGAAGGCGTCATTGACCTAAACACGATACCTTCTCAATCTACAGATCTGGCTTCCATTCCTACTCCTGATTTGATGGATAGTGATCAGTCCACTGATTCGGAAGAACCAACATCTCGCATTGACCGTCTCATTTCAGAAGTACAGCAAGATATGGAAGATTTAAAAGCTTCTAAGCTCAGATTTCGGGAAATGATGAGCAAAATAGATAAGGAAGAAGAGAATGAAAAAAAGACTCCTAATCAAGCAGTTCAGCCCAAAGAAAAGAAAATAAGTACTGCACCAAATAAAAAAAAAACAAGCCAAGAAAAAGTAAGTAAGACTACAACAAAAAAAATAAGTACTGCAACCCAAGAAAAAAGCAAGAAAGCTGCGGTCAATCAGACCAAAAAACCTCAACCAAAACAACAAGACCAAAAAACAATCATTGATGAATTCATTGATAGTAATCCAAAAATAAAACCAATAAAACCAACTGATGTAAAAAAACCAACTGAAGATTTATCTGCAAAAAGTACTGAATTCAAACCCGATTCAAGTAGTGAATATTTAGCCAATATTTATATTGAACAAAATAAAATAAATAAAGCAATTGCGATATACGAGAGCCTAAGTTTGAAATTCCCTGAAAAAAAATCTTACTTTGTGGGTCTCATTAAAAAATTAAAAACAAAATAAATGTATACACTTATCATTGGAGTCATCATTTTTCTATCTCTATTACTCATACTAGTCGTATTGGCCCAAAATCCAAAGGGCGGAGGTTTGTCAAGTCAATTCGGCGGCGCTGGCGTTTCTCAAGTCATGGGTGTAAAGAAAACAGGGGATTTACTCGAAAAACTCACTTGGGGGTTTTCAATTACTATATTATCATTGACTTTATTGTCCAATCTATTTATCGAAGACAATCAAAACTTTATCGAAAGTCCCAATATCGAAAATGTTCAAGGTCGAGCCCCGGTATCTAATGGTCAACAGTCCCTTGACCCCAACACGTTAGCTCCTGAATTGAATGATCTGAATGTGAATTCGGATTCTATCAACTAATTTTATCATAATTTTACTGACAAAATGAGCATTATACAATTCTCATTGTCCTTTCTATGACAAGATTTCTATTTATATCTGCAAAAATGTCATGGTTTTTGGCGGATCACCTCAATTAACAAATTGGCATATTATGTGTAGTAGAACCTTTATCTTGTAAAATTTTAAGATAATTAAACGTTAAACAAAAATGTCAAAAGTAAAATTCATACCAAACGAAGATAGAATCCTCGTTGAAGCAGCTGCTGCTGAAGAAAAAACAGCATCAGGTATCATTATTCCCGATACTGCAAAGGAAAAACCTCAAGAAGGAACGGTTGTAGCCGTAGGTCAAGGTACGGACGAAAAGCCCGTGACATTGAAAGTGGGAGACCGCGTATTGTATGGTAAGTATTCGGGAACAGAAATCACCATCGGTGGAATCGAATATTTAATTATGAAAAATTCCGACGTGTTTGGAACGATCTAATCAAAATCATTTTTTTAACAAATTTAAAAATACATAATCATGGCAAAAGATATCTTTTTTGATAGCGAAGCGCGAGACAAAATAAAAATAGGCGTTAATAAATTAGCGGACGCTGTAAAAGTAACCTTAGGACCTAAAGGAAGAAACGTCATCCTTGACAAAAAATTTGGTGCACCAAGCATCACCAAAGATGGTGTCTCAGTAGCAAAGGAAATAGAACTTAGTGATGCGGTAGAAAATATGGGCGCACAGTTGGTAAAAGAAGTAGCCTCTAAGACTGCTGACAGTGCAGGTGATGGGACCACAACGGCCACCGTACTTGCACAGGCCATATACGGTCACGGTATTAAGAACGTCGCCGCAGGAGCAAATCCTATGGACTTAAGACGTGGCATAGACAAAGCAGTAGCTGCAGTCATCGCCGATCTTAAGAAACAATCTAAAACTATTGCTACGAGTGACGAAATTACACAAGTGGCTTCTGTATCTGCTAACAATGATCCTGCTGTCGGCAAGATGATTTCAGCAGCTATGGATAAAGTAGGAAAAGATGGTGTCATCACTGTTGAGGAAGCTAAGGGTACAGAAACTGAAGTGAAGACCGTAGAAGGTATGCAATTTGATAGAGGCTATCTCTCTCCTTATTTTGTTACAGATACTGAAAAAATGGAGGCTTCTCTTGAAACACCTTACATATTGATCTACGACAAAAAGATTTCAAATATGAAAGAATTGTTACCTGTATTAGAGGCAACCGCTCAGACAGGTAAGCCATTGATGATTATTGCAGAAGATATCGACGGTGAAGCCTTAGCAACACTAGTCGTTAATAAGATAAGAGGTTCATTAAAAGTAGCTGCAGTCAAAGCACCTGGTTTTGGTGACAGAAGAAAAGCTATGTTGGAAGACATCGCTATCCTTACTGGAGGTACTCTTATTTCTGAAGAAAGAGGTTACAAGCTTGAAAATGTGACACTCGACTACTTGGGTACTGCAGACAAAATGATTATCGATAAGGACAATACAACCATCATCAATGGTGCTGGAAAAACAGAAGATATCGAAGCTAGAGTCAATCAGATCAAACAGCAAATTGACAACACAACTTCTGATTACGATAAAGAAAAGCTTCAAGAACGCCTTGCCAAACTTTCTGGTGGAGTTGCCATTTTATATATTGGCGCAGCTACTGAAGTAGAGATGAAAGAAAAGAAAGATTTGGTTGACGATGCATTGCACGCTACAAGAGCGGCCGTTCAAGAAGGAATCGTTGCTGGTGGAGGTGTTGCCTTCATCAGGGCCATTGAAGCCATTAGTGATTTAAATCTAGAAAATGAAGATCAGAATACTGGTGTCGCGATCATCAGAGCCGCTATTGAAGCGCCGCTAAGAACGATCGTTGCTAACGCGGGTGGAGAATCTTCCGTAATAGTGAACGAAGTAAGAGCCGGTAAAGGAGATTTTGGTTACAATGCCTTTAAGGATGTCTACGAAAACATGTTCAAAGCAGGTATCATTGATCCAACTAAGGTTACAAGATTGGCCTTGGAGAATGCAGCATCAATTGCTGGATTATTGCTGACCACAGAGGCTATTGTAGCTGATCAGCCTGAAGCTGAAGGCGCAGGTGGCGGAATGCCCGGCGGAATGCCTGGTGGAATGCCTGGTGGAATGCCTGGAATGATGTAATATCATACTTATCATAAAAAAAGCTCTTACTCAAAAAGTAAGGGCTTTTTTTGTCTCTTTCAAATGTCCTTAAATCTCACCATGATTAACATAATTAACAGGCAATTTTAAAGAATTCAACATACGCTTGAATTCTGCTTGCGGGTTTGCGTGAATCTCAATCATGGCTCCCTCCCATTCAAAAGTTAATTTTGAGGCATGCAGTAACATCGTCATCATAGTAAACTTTTCCTTAAACATCTTATTTTGCTTATTACAGCCGTAGGGTCTATCTGCGACAATAGGATGTAGTATGTGCGCCATATGCTTCCTAAGTTGGTGCATCCTTCCTGTATAGGGGAGTAAGCCTACCAGCGAATACCTACTGGTCAAATGATGGGACGATGGAAAATTTAATTCTGTTTTGGCTAGGGTCCAATAATGAGTAATGGCCTCTTGAGTTTTACCAGAATCATTTTTCAAGGGATAATCTATGGTGCCTTTGGGATCTGTGAAGCCTCTCACAATAGCCAAATACGATTTTTGAACCGTCCGAGACTGAAATTGATTAGATATCAGGGTCAATGCCTTACGTGACTTTCCAAAAAGCAAAACACCTCCCGTCTTACGGTCTAACCTATGGACAGGATACACCAGACGACCCAATTGATCTCTCAAAAGCTGAAGTGCGCATTCTTGGACATCTTTAGCTATAGCCGTTCTATGAACCAAAAGATCATGGGGCTTATTGATGGCAACAAAGTCTGGATGGTCATAAAGAATTTCCAACATAGGTTAATTTTAACAAAATGAAACATTAAAATACAACACAATATCATCATTTGAATCCTCATATTTATTCAATCATTTAATAAATTATCGATTAAACTATTTTTATTACGGTGAAACAAAATCCTATTTTTAACTCGTTAAGATTCGTTAAGAATCTGATATTTTGATTGTGAAATTGTATTTTTACGATGTGAAATTTTTAGTCCTTATTCTAAGTCTACTTTTGGCATGGGGCGGCACGAGTCAAGAGTTACAAGGAATCGTATTGAATGAGAATCAATCGCCCATGCCCTATGTCTACATAGTTAACATTACCCAGGAAGTAGGCTCCTTATCAGCAGATAATGGAGTTTTCATAATTAAAGCCGCTCCAAATGATACGGTAAGAATGACCTTCATTGGTTACAAACCTCTTGTGGTCATTGTAGACCAAAGTATGATTCTCCGACAAATCACGAGTACCATGGCTCCAATGGACATTATTTTAGGTTCTGTCTGGGTTTTTTCCAATACTGATTATCGCATTCCAAAAAGATATAAAGGCAGGCCCATGAAAATCCCGGGGGTCGCCGAGCCTGGAACAGGTCTTACCCCTCAAGTATCTTTCTCTCCGATGATCAATGAGTTTTATGCACCCGGCGTAGCCATTAGTGGTGCCCTTAGTTATTTCACCAAAGAGAATATAGAAAAGCGAAAAGCTGTAGAAGCCAGGATTCAGACTGAAAAATTCATTACATATGCCAAATTGATAGAGCTTGAACCGATACGTAGTGAGCTTAAAAATAAATTCAATTTATCCGATTCAGAATTAGACAGACTCCTGATCGTCATGAACCTCAATCAGCCTCAAATACAAGAATTGAGGGGAAAAAAAAGCATTATGTCGCAGGTGACTGCCTTCCTAAGTTCCAGAACACAAGGTTCGGTAAATTATGAATATTGATTTAGCAATAATTTAAAAATATAAACATGAATTTTCGCAGCCAAAAAATGGTTTCATAAATAACCATTAAAAATATTATAAATTAATGACCACAACAGCAGAAATAATTTCTATTGGAGATGAACTCCTCTACGGCCAAACCCTTGATACCAATGCGCATTGGATCAGTCATAAACTAGATGAATACAACATCAAAGTTTTCCAAAGAACGACCATTGGCGACGATGCAGATCAAATTTTAAATGCCTTCGCCACAGCGGCCGAAAGAGTTGACATCGTATTGATCACCGGGGGTCTTGGCCCTACCAAAGATGATCTCACCAAACCCCTTTTAGCTAAATATTTCGGAGTAGGTATGGTCCATCATGAAGAGGTACTGCGCGACATTACCCTACTCTTCGCTAAGGCGAGTAGAGAAGTAACCGCACTCAATGCGCAGCAAGCTGATTTACCTTCAAATTGCAAAAAAATCACCAATCCTGTGGGTACGGCCCCAGGCATGTGGTTTTACGAAAACAATACCGTGTTTGTAGCCATGCCGGGAGTACCTTATGAAATGAAAAGCATTATGACCCAAGGCATTCTACCCAAGCTACATGAAATGTTCAGCAAAGGCGTATTGCACCATCACATCATCAAAACCATTGGCATCACTGAATCGAGTTTATCAGACTTAATTGAAGACTGGGAAGTGAACTTACCCAAGCATATAATATTGGCCTACCTACCTACCAAAGGACAAGTCAAGCTTAGAATGACGGGGTCAGGTGATGACCTTAATACCCTCAAGCAAGAAATTGATACACTGCAAATGGCCATTATGCCAAAAATAGCTAAGTATGTTTATGGATTTGGTGTAGATTCATTAGAAGGAGTCATTGGCCAATTACTGAATAAAAATAACCTGACTTTGGCTACTGCAGAAAGCTGTACTGGGGGTTATTTAGCCCATATGATTACCAGCGTACCTGGCAGCTCAAGATATTTTAAGGGGAGCGTAATTGCTTATTCAAATGAGGTCAAAATAGCACAATTGGGTGTAAGTGCGGAAGATCTCAAACAACACGGCGCTGTTAGTGAAGAGGTCGCTAAAGCTATGGCAGAAGGGGTAAGAAAAGAACTCAATGCCGACATTGCAATCGCCACCACCGGTATCGCTGGACCTGATGGTGGTACGGTAGAAAAACCAGTAGGCACCGTTTGGATTGCCTATTCAGACAAGTATAAGACCCTAGCAAAGAAATTTAATTTTTCACGAGACCGCACCTTCATTGTCCATTGGTCAGCCTTAGCCGCCTTGAATATGATCCGATTAAATGTTGGAGTGAAATAGCAAAATACTATATCTTTGTTTCGTCTTTAACCAATGTATTAAAATATGGCTTCTATTGAAATGACGATGCCCAAAATGGGTGAAAGTGTAATGGAAGGTACCATTTTGTCCTGGTTAAAAAAGGTGGGCGATCCTATAAATGAAGATGAATCTGTTCTCGAAGTTGCCACTGACAAAGTAGATACAGAAATTCCCTCCACTCACGCCGGAATTCTCAAAGAAATACTAGCCCAAGAAGGAGATGTCATTCAAGTCGGTAAGCCCATAGCGATCATAGAGCTTTTGACCGAAAGAGACGAGCCTCTCACTATCCGACCTTCTGAAACACCTGCACCCAAGGAGCAAAAAAATGTGGTCGATGTAGATCAGGCCATGGATCTGAAAAGTCCTGGCACCCTCTTGAAAAATCCAAAAAAAAACCGATTTTATTCCCCCTTGGTGCGCAATATTGCAAAACAAGAGCAAATAGATCTAAGCGAACTTGAAAATATAGCTGGATCAGGTAAAGAGGATCGATTGACTAAGCAAGATGTATTGAACTACCTCAGCTCAAGGAACTCGCAATCAGATTCCGTTGATGGGCTCCTTGAAAGCACTATAAATAACACGCCCCTGACCCTGTCAGGTGAGGATGAAATCATATCCATGGATCGGATGCGAAAAATAATTGCTTCGCGAATGATCGAATCTAAATCCATTTCTGCACATGTGACTTCCTTTGTCGAAGCAGACATGAGTCCCATTGTTTCTTGGAGAAATAAATTCAAAGAAAAATTCAAGGCAACCTCGGGTCAATCGTTAACTTTTACCCCCATCATTATTGAGGCAGTAGTGAAAGCCATCAAAGATCATCCTATGATCAACATTCAAGTCCAAGGTGATCAAATTATTAAAAAAAGCTATATTAATATCGGTGTTGCTGTGGCACTTCCTTCAGGAAATCTCATCGTGCCTGTCATTAAAAATGCGGAACTACTAGATCTTAAATCCTTGGTCATAGCAGTAAATGATCTGGCCCATAGAGCTCGTACTAATGCACTTAAGCCCGATGAACTGGACGGGGGTACGTTCACTATTTCTAATGTAGGATCATTTGGTAATGTTATGGGTACACCCATCATCGTGCAACCTCAAGTAGCCATTATGGCTATAGGTGCCATACAAAAAAAACCTGCGGTAATCGAAACTGCTGAAGGTGACTTTATAGGCATCCGCCATAAAATGTTTTTGTCCCATAGCTATGACCACCGTGTCATCGATGGCTCTTTGGGTGGTGGTTTTGTGAGACGTGTGGCGGACTATCTTGAAAACTTTGACATTAACAGGTCTATCTAGCCTTTTTTTCCAAAAAATCACAGGTTTAAATCCCCTAAATAAATACATCAGCGATAGCTACATACCTCGATGAAAAGCATAGGTTCATGCATTTTTGAGAAGCTAGAGCCTATTTTGACAATAAGAAAATGTGCGCTTTGTTAAATTGTTGCTCTTCGCTGTTATTTATAGAAGTAAAACCCGCTTATCTTTGATCTATATGTACAAAGTGGTTTGGTTTTGCCTATTCCTTCTAGGTCCATGTCTTATGAAAGCGCAAGACACGGTAAATGTGTACACCAAAGAACTCAGATTGACCGTTGATAATGATGTGTTTACCTCTCTAGAAAGGGATCAATACTACACTTCTGGTCTTTATCTTGATTACCGATGGCTCAGTAAAAATAAAATCAATAAACATAAAATCATCCATTCAATATCGCTTCATCAACGTATTTACACACCCAGAAGGGTTTCTTGGGATGATCCTAAGGAGTTTGATCGCCCTTATGCAGGCCTCTTGGGATTCAGCTTCAATAGAGAATTTTATTTCAACCAAAAGGAGTATTTAAAAATAAGTGTTGAACTTGGATTAATGGGTCCTCATACACTGACCGATGATTTTCAAATTACCTGGCATACGGTATTAAATATTCCTTTACCCGCGGGTTGGAAGTACCAAATTGCCCATAGTCCCGTGATTAATTTTCATGCTTCTTATGCTCGAAGGTTGGTAGGTAATGAAATTCTCGATCTCTATTCTCAGTCAAATGTATCCATAGGAACCGTTTTCAATCAATTTTCGGAAGAACTACTGGTAAGATTCAATTTTTTAAAACACCAGGCCTCAACGACTTTGTTCGGGGGACATTTAGGTAGCCCATCGTCTTCAAACCGGACCAAGAAAATAATAGAAAATTATTTTTTTTATGCTCCTGGATTTATCTATAGTGCCTACAATGCTACCATTGAAGGAAACTTCATTGGGCCTCAAAGTCTACATACTGAAACAGCAAAACCATGGCTTGTTCAAAATCGCATCGGTTTTGCTCTGAGTTGGCTCCGATTTGACTTGATTACTACTTATTATTTTAAAACCAAAGAAACCCTTGAAGCAGAAGCCCACCAGTATGTAGGTATTACGCTCAACAATCGGTTCTAATGAAAAGAATACATTTAACTCTTTCTATTGTTTTTTTTTCCTATGGATTGATGGCTCAGTCCTATAATATAGGACTTAATCCACCCACTATTCAATGGAAATACATAGAAAACGATGCGGCAAAAATCATCTATCAAGAAGGCATTTATGGCCAAGCCGCTCGGATTGCCAATGTCATTCAGAAACTTAGTGATAGCAGTTACTTTTCCTTAGGTCCGAAAAAAGAACAAGTGAGTATCATTCTTCAAAATCAATCCATTACTCCCAATGCATTTGTTGCAGTAGGACCTTTTCGTTCAGAATTTTATATCAATCCCCCACAAAATAATTTTGGTGGAGCCATTGACTGGAATGACCTGTTGGCCATCCACGAATATCGACATGTACAGCAATTACAAAATGCCCGGATAGGAATCGTCAACGCTGCCCATATGGTTTTTGGTGATTATTTTTGGAGCTCCTTGGCACATTTAATTATGCCTCCTTGGTTTTTTGAAGGGGATGCGGTTTTCACAGAGACCCTCTTGAGTAATGCAGGACGTGGTCGGATGCCCTATTTCGAGGGACAGTATCGTGCCCTATTGCTGACAGGGACCTCCTTGAATTATGAAAAAAACAGTGCAGGATCTTATAAAAAACTGATTCCCAATATTTATAATATGGGTTATCATCTGACGGCATCCCTGAATCTAGATTATGGCGAAGGCATCATGGGGAACCTACTTCAAGAAGCTGTAAAATCAAGCTTTCTTAAATTTTACCCTTTCAGTAAAACCTTAAAAAAACATACGGGTATGCGCACCCCTAAATATTATAAAGATACCTTTTCAAAATTAAAGAAAGAATGGGCGCAAAAAGCAGCTAAAATTAAACTTACAGAAGCTGAAACGATAAATGATAAGGTAAAAAAGACTTTTACGAGCTACGCGCACCCCAACTACCTTGATGCGAAAACCCTCATCGCTGAAAAGGCAGGATTCAACGAAATTCCCACATTCTACCGTATCCAAACAGATGGAACAGAAAAGCGCATCACGCGCCCTGGATTTTATGCTCCATCCAATGCCCAATTAAGTATCAATAAATCCTATCTCATTTGGACCGAAAAGGCCTACGATCCCAGATGGGGAAATGTAGAATATAGTAATGTCATTAGATATGATCATACCCTGCAATTAAAAAAGCAACTCACCCTTAAAGCTCGGTATTTTGCCCCCGAAATCAACAAGAGTGGGGATAAAATTGTCGCAGTTCATTCCCCTACCAACCAAGGGTATGAGCTTCATATCCTCAATGTTCAAAACGGTGATCTGGATGAAAGAATCAATAATGAAAATCAATATCAATATGCATTTCCCACTTGGATAGATGAAACAAGGATCGCTACAATCGTACGGAAATCAGGGAAAAATGCTATTCAAATTATCCATCTTGGCACAGGAAAAAGTCACCTGATCACCCCCTGGTGGAGTGAAAAAATAGCCCATTTAATATCCCACCAAAATTATATTTACTTCGATGGCATCTTCAATGGCATAGATAATATTTATGCCTATTCAATCCAAGATCAGCACATTTATCAAGTAACCTCTACCCTATTTGGTGCCATCCAACCTAGTATTTCTCCAAATGGAAAAATGCTCGCTTATAGTGCGTATTCAGATATGGGTTATGACATCCATACCACTCCGGTGATCAAAGAAAATTGGAAACCCCTCGAAAGCGCAGAACATTCAATGGTTGATTATTTTGAACCTCTGTTTAAAGATGATATTCTTGAAAATATTTCCGAGCAATCTTATGAAGAGCAATCTTATCCTACTACAGATCGATTACAGCTACACAGTCGATTATTGTCTTATGAACCTCCCAATCTGATATTTAATGTGTACGCAGACAACAAAATGAGCAATTTATCGGGTATAGGTGCCTATCAATTTAATCTAAATGAAAAGAGCAGCTCGTGGTCTGCGGGCTTACAATGGGCGAAATACTATCCCATTTTGTCATTAGAAACGACACGAGAAAACAGGAACAGCTACGTGCCAGTTTACTTCGAAACCGAAGAGAATGATGAAATCACTCCTAATCTAGAAACAAGAAATCAAAACTGGACGGAAAACAACCTAGGCCTAGGTATGAGATTACCCTTCAACTTAACCCTAGGAAATTTTTATAATTTTATTGAACTCAATCAAAATTTACGACAACACTGGGTAAACTATGGTCTCAAAGAGACGGGAACAGATGGTTCTTTTGCGAGCTATAAATTAGACTTCCAAATGCGTTTTACCCTACGACAAGCTTATCAGCACCTTTACCCAAGATTGGGCATTTTATTTCGATCAAATTACCAAAAAAGCATGGGAAAAACTTCTAATACCTCCCATGCTTTTTTAATCAACAGTAGACTTTATCTACCCGGCATCTTTAAAAATCACAGCTTCTTCGCTGAAATAGATCATCATTCAGAACCCTTTACCGCCCAATACAAGTTTTTAGATAATTTCAGGTATCCCCGAGGTTATGGCAAACTCATCCATGATCAAATCCGCCGAATCGGTCTCAATTATGCCTTCCCTATTTGCTATCCTGATTTAGCCATAGGTCCCTTATTTTTCATTAAAAGAGTCAAAGCAAACTTCTTTTATGATCACGCAAGTGTGATTTTAAATAATACTGCCATCGATGTGCTGACCCCCCTCACCTCGGTTACCATTAACGGTAGTGTACCCTACGCTGAGAATATGTACGAATCGGCAGGTATAGAATTGACTTTTGATGTCCGGACCCTTCGATTAGTTGATTTTGATTTAGGTGTCAGGTTCTCCTATCCTTTAAATACGACTAAATACAGCCCTAAGGTTGAGTTTATGGTAACGTCTATTGCGTTTTGATAGCATTTGGATTTAACAAAAATTTCATTCCCCTAAATCCTACCTTTTAACTTCATCATTGAATCAGTCAAAAAACGATGACCTAATCATAAATATTTGTTCGCAAGAGCTTCTAAAATAGTGACCTAATTAATTATGAATAATTACAATCGATAGCCAATTTTATCGATTTTTTTGCCCAACGCTATTTATTTCAATCCAATAACCATTTGGATCCTGAAAGTATACCTGTTTAATGCCATCGTTACGAATGTTTATTTTATTGGGTATTTCTCCTATCCAATCAGAATAATTTACTTTCATAGTGTCTAGCCTTTTTATAAATGCATCAAAATCAGATGTTGTTAATGCCAAATGAACCGCTCGAGTAATTTTAATTTCATCATCAGGAAAAGATAAGAGGTACAGCTCTTTTCCTTCTCCCAAAGACAACCATCTGATTTGGTTATTTTCGGTTTTATTGGTAATTTCTTCAAGCTTTAGGGTCTTTTTATAAAATTCAGCCGATTGATCGGCATCTATTACAGAGAGTGCCAAGTGATTAAAAGTGACAAATGATTCTCCAAAGTCTTGTCCAATTGCGCATTGGGAAAATGAAATCCACAGCATTTGAAAAATGAAAAATTTCAGATATTTCATAAATATTGAGTTTGCCTATGCTAAAGATGTCCTTCACTGACGATAATAAAAAATATATCTCTGATTTGAGTAGCATTAAATGATTGGGACTGCCTGTCTTTCGAAATAAAAGTTGCGTGCCACTTTGGAACTCAAGTAAACTTAAAATCTTTAAAGGGGGTTCTAAGCATTTTTTTATTTCAAAAAAAATTACTGTTACTGAATCTAATTAAGACGATGAATGACTTAAAAAAAATCTTAACTAAAAACATGGGATTCATAGCCTTGGTCTGCGTAACCTTAGGATTAGCCCCATTTTCCCCAGAACCACATATTTGGGGTAAAATCAAATGGATTCAAGGAGGTGCTATAGGAATGGAACTCATGGACTGGTTTGATGCCTTATTACACGGAGTCCCCTTCCCCCTTCTCATTTTAGCCATTATTTTTAAGGCTTTAGAATTTTTTGACAAAAACCCTCTCAAATGAGGTGAAAAAGGCGCTTTTTTGAAGACTCAAGGACTTTACGATCAGCATCAGGATATAAAAAAAGCCCATTCTTTCGAAGGGCTTTTTAATTTGTTTCTACAATGAATTAATCCATATTAGGAAGCATTGATTCAACGAGTTCAAGACTTTGGACTTGTTGACCAACAATCATTTCAGTTGATTCACTGAAAGCCGTTCGGTCATAATTCCAAGCGTTTGCACCAAATTTTGTATTGTAATCCTTCTCCCAAGTAGTATCAAATTCATTAGGCGTTCTACCGTATTGATCAAAGCCGATAAATACGGTAGTTAAATTCCAATTGCCACCAGATACTATGGATAGTATAATTCTTCTGTGCTCAGGAACCCGCTCTCCATATATTTTACCAATTCTTTCAAGCCATCTTCTAAAATCATCCCACTTATCTGATTTTACGAGGAAATCTGCTTGATGAAGGTATTTTGAAGGTCCATCACTTTCTTTGACATTCATATCTCCCCATTTCATTCTTGCCCATCTCTGAGGTCCTCCAATGGCATCGGCATATTCTGCAACATTCTCTTGCCAATATTTTAATTCTTCAGACTTATCTTTATCATAATCAGCTGAAGATTGCCAAGGCATCATCCTCACATATTGGCCATTATTGGAACCCGTGACCACTTTAAATGTTATGATTGTGTTGTCTTTCGATGAGTTGAATTTTTTAGTCTTTTTTCCTGCTGCTTTTTCAAATTGTTCTGTCATTCCAGCCTTGGGTTTGTAAACCCAAGTATTCCAATATTCTGAATCTTGAAAAAGATGCTGTGAAAAAGCATTGAGACTAAAAAAAGTAAACGTTATTATTAAAAAATTTTTCATTTAATTTTGATTTAATTGTTTGATACCTCAAACTAATAAAGTTGGGAGATAATTACAAAAAAAATATAGCAAGATCAACGTATAAGAAGCCTAGGTTTATTGAATAAAAGAATGAGTGAACACAGAGGATCGGAGATGTCATTAAAAAAAGATATCCTTTCTACAGAAAAGTTTCAAGACCTAAAAGCCTCAGAATCAGTATTATCAATAAGATTAGCGTTATTGGCGGGAAAGAATGAAACTTAGTTTTTAATATATCGTGAATTCTTCAGCCATTCGCGCTTGAATCCCTTTAATCTCTTGTAAGGATTTAATTTGCTTAAAATAAGGAGCCATCACCTCATTGTTCATCGAATTCGAAACTTTTATTTCGTTGGTTACCGAACCCAATATTTTTTCAAACATAGATTTCTGTGCAGGATAGTTAACCACACGATAATCACCTTCAACCCCACTCATGGCAACAGCCAGGTCGACGGCGTCATCAAAATTACCGATGATATCAATCAAGCCATTGTCTAAAGCCTGTGTTCCAGACCATACGCGACCACTACCTACCTCATCAATCGCTTCGGATGTCACTCCCCTTCCCAGAGCTGCTTTTGAAATAAAAGTTTGATATCCTTTATTGACTCCCTTTTGAATGACACTGCGCTCAAAATCAGTAAGGCTACGGGTCACCGTATACAAATCTGAATGATCTCCCGTTTTAACTACATCATGAGTGATCCCAAATTTATTTTCAAGCAATTGCCCAAAATTGAACCACATACCGAAGATGCCTATCGATCCCGTGATCGTATTAGGCTGTGCAATTATGGTATCACAGGCCATGGCGATATAATAACCTCCTGAGGCAGCTACATCAGCCATTGAGGCGATGATGGGTTTCACTCCTTTGGTTAAGGACACTTCATGCCAAATAAGATCTGAAGCAACCAAGCTTCCGCCTGGTGAATTGATTCTTAATACAATGGCTTTTACCGATTTGTTTTCACGGGCTTTTCTGATTTCTTTGGCCAATTTATAACCCACAACTTGAGTGTCATCTCCCACCATGACAATGGATCCATTCGCATAAATTACGGCAATTTTATCCTTAGCATATTTCTTCTTAAGAGATTTTTTATAATTCTGATGGGAAATAAACTCGATATCAGAGGCCTCTTCTAGTTCTAAATCTGATGCAATCAAGGATTTAAGTTCATCCTTGTACCCCAGAGAATCCACTAATCCATAGTGGTGGGCATCTTCAGGAACTTGAATCTTTAATTCTTTTGAATATCTGGAGAGATCTTCTTTTTGAATGTCTCGAGACTCGGCCACATCGGTTAAATAAATATCATATATAGTGGAAAGTAGTGAAGTATATTGAAGCCGATTCTCGGGGCTCATATCTTTCCTTAAAAATGGCTCGACCGCACTTTTAAATGACCCTACTCTGAATATTTCAGGTTTTACCTCTAACTTTTCAAACAAACCCTTGAAAAAGGTAATATTGGCCATCAAACCATTAAACTCTAAAGATCCTTCGGGATGCATAAAAAAAACATCTGCCGCCGATGCCAGATAATAATCTCCTTCACTTAAGTATTCTCCATAGGCATAAATGATTTTTCCTGAGGCTTTGAAATCAATCAAAGCATCCCTCACTTCCTTTAAAGAAGCAAAACCACCACTCAACAACTGATGGTCTAGATAAATACCTTTGATACGTTCGTCCTCTTTACTATGCTGAATGGTCGAGACCAAATCACGCAGTCCAATTTCTGAAACTGCAGCTTCAGGGAAAAGGTTTTTCAAAGGATCTTCAGTGGTACGCTCCTGAAGAACACCACTCAATTTCAAATAAAGAATAGATGAAGGTTCAACGTTGACCGTTTCATCACCCTCTCCTGCAGCGGCAATACCTATCAATAAAAAGAAAAAAAGAAAAGAAAATATAATCAGGCCCAACAAAGAGGCCAGCACGTTTTTAAAGAAATTCATATCTCAATTATTAATTTTACGCTAAAATAGTTATTTATAGCTTATATTTTTGAGTTTAATACTTCTCAAATAATTTAATCAAGTTACTAAGAAAAGGCTACCACAGGTTTCCTTATTTTTATAATTGAAAAGGATATATTACAATCCTTGAGTCTTTCCCGGTTTGGTCTTTAAATTTACCAACAATACCAGCTTTTTTATTGATGGCATTTTCTATGAA
>Ga0115000_10001446_pt1 | contig 21126 bp, 22 predicted proteins | sample ArcticOcean_MG_C_6_FD_89690 | JGI IMG/M metagenome (GOLD analysis project Ga0115000, IMG submission 89690) | Marine microbial communities from western Arctic Ocean - ArcticOcean_MG_CB8_128 | ecosystem: Environmental > Aquatic > Marine > Oceanic | place: Arctic Ocean: Canada Basin | collected... | reverse complement strand
TGACTAATAAGATTTCATATTTAGACGATGGAGACATCTGTGTGCTCACTAAAGACAACGTAGATTTTTACGATACAAAAAAAAATAAAGTAAATAAGAAAGTTGTTATTTTATCAGATGAAAAAAAAATAAGTGAAAAAGGAGATTATAAAAATTTTATGTCTAAAGAAATTTTTGAACAACCAATTACTATTAAAAATTGTATTAACAAATATGTGGACAGCTTAAGAGAGGATATAAATTTTTATAACTCTACGATTAAACTAGAAAATATTGAGAAAATAGTTTTAATTGGTTGTGGAACCGCTTACCACTCATGTTTAGTTGCAAAATATTGGTTTGAGGAAATTACATCAATTGAAGTAGAAATCGATATAGCTTCTGAGTTTAGATATAGAAATATAAGATTTAATAAGAATGGTTTGTATATTTTTGTTTCTCAATCAGGCGAAACAGCTGATACAGCCGCAGCACTCGATTTCTGTAAAAAGAATAAAGTTAAAACTTGCGCAATTGTAAATGCAACAGAAAGTACAATTGCAAGAAACTCAGACTGGGCTATACCCATACATGCCGGTCCAGAAATTGGAGTAGCTTCAACTAAGGCATTTTTAGGCCAGATGTTAGTTTTATATCTACTTTGTTTGAAAATTGGCCATATAAGAGAAGATTTAGATAAAAAAAATTATCAAAACAAGATTAGAAATTTAAACAAACTTCCTTCTATGCTTTATGAAAGTTTAAAAACAGAAGATAAAATACAAGTTATTGCAAAAGATTTTTTAGACGCAAAAGGTACAATGTTTTTAGGAAGAGGTGTTTCTTTTCCAATTGCTTTAGAGGGAGCTTTAAAGTTAAAAGAATTGTCTTACTTACATGCTGAAGGTTATCCTGCTGGTGAAATGAAACATGGACCTTTAGCTCTAATAGAAAATGGTTTACCTGTAATAGTTGTTGCTCCAAATGATAAATATTTTGAAAAAACAATGTCTAATATGCAAGAAGTTATAGCTAGAGGTGGAAAAATATTATTAATAACAGACATTAAAAAAGAAGTAGTAAATGAAAACATTAGATTTGGTGTCAGAGTTCCTTGTATAGATAATTTTTTGTCCCCATTTTTATTGACAATACCACTTCAATTATTGGCTTATCACGTAGCTTTACTTAAAAATTGCGATATAGACAAACCTAGAAACTTAGCAAAATCAGTTACTGTAGAGTGAATAAAGAAAACGCAAGTAAAATTTGGAAAATGATACAGGAAGCTGGTGATTATTTGCAAAATAAACTTCCCGATAGTTCAAACCATCCTAAAGGAAGAAACTCATACGCTCACGTTGCCTTATGTGTAAAAAATAAATTTGGACTTAGTTATAAAGATTTAAACGATGATGACTTCAAAAAGGTTGAGGAATACATAGTTTTTTTAAAAAAAAACCCCACATAACAATAAAGCATATTGAATATTCTTAAACTTTAACCTATATATATTTCAGGTTGAATATGAAAAAATGGACATTACACAGTTGGAAAAATTATCCAGCAAAGCACCTTCCTGATTACCAAGATAAAAAAGAATTGGATTTGGTTTTAAGTAAATTGAAAAATTATCCTCCTTTGGTATTCGCAGGAGAGTCTCGCTCTTTAAAAAAGTCTTTAGCTCAAGTAGTCGAAGGAAAAGCTTTCCTTTTGCAAGGAGGCGACTGTGCAGAAAGTTTTGCTGAATTTCATCCGAATAATATTAGAGATACATTTAAAGCAATTTTACAAATGGCACTTGTTCTTACTCATTCAGCCTCTGTACCCGTAATTAAAGTTGGAAGAATTGCCGGTCAATTTTCTAAACCAAGAAGCTCTCCGTTTGAGGAGAAAGATAATAAAAAATTACCAAGTTATTTAGGTGATAATATCAATGGAATGGGTTTTTCAGAAAGTGAGAGAATGCCAAATCCCAAAAGATTATTTAAAGCTTACTCTCAATCTGCATCAACTTTAAATTTAATCAGAGCTTTTTCTCAAGGCGGATTTGCTGATTTAAGACAGGTACATTTGTGGAATTTAGGTTTTATTAATGAAAAAACTAAAGGTAAATATAAAGAAATAGAAGAAAAAATAAGTGATGCCCTTTCTTTTATGGAAGCTTGTGGCATAAATCCTGACACTAATAGAAGGTTAAGAACTGTAAACTTTTACACCTCTCACGAAGCTCTTTTATTGCCTTTCGAAGAAGCAATGACGAGAGTAGATTCTACAACAGGAGAACACCATGACACTTCCGCACATTTTGTTTGGATTGGAGATAGAACAAGACAAGCAGATGGTGCACACGTAGAATTTTGTAGAGGTATTAAAAATCCAATCGGTTTAAAATGTGGACCATCATTAAAGCCAGAAGAATTAATAAAACTTTGTAATATTTTAAATCCAGAAAATGAATCAGGAAGATTGACTTTAATATCAAGATTTGGACATGATAGCGCTGATAAATTTCTACCAAAACTTATAAGAGCAGTAAAAAAGGAAGGTTTAAATGTTGTCTGGTCGTGTGATCCAATGCACGGTAACACCATCAAAGCTGCAACCGGTTTTAAAACAAGACCGTTTGACAATGTATTAAAAGAGGTAAAAGATGTTTTTGCTATTCATCAATCAGAAGGAACATATGCAGGTGGTTTACACGTTGAAATGACAGGTCAAGATGTTACTGAATGTACTGGTGGAGCTCAAAAAATATCAGATGAAGATTTGCAGAATAGATACAGAACTCATTGTGATCCAAGGCTAAACGCCAGTCAAGCATTAGAATTAGCCTTTTTAATCTCAGACGAAATAAAGAAAAACTCGCAATATTCAAAAAATATTATTCAAGCAGCATCTTAATAATTATTATATAATTATTAAGATAGAATCCTGAAAAGGGTTTTAAAAAATTTTAATTATGAATGTAGAAAAAAGAGCAAATATTATAAAAAAATGGATAGATGATTATTGTAAAAATACATCTTTTATACCAGAGTCGTTAATAGTAGGTATTTCAGGTGGAATAGACTCATCTGTTGTAAGCACCTTATGTGCTTTAACAGGAAGAAAAACTATAGTTTTGAGCATGCCAATTAAACAAATACAGTCACAACATGACCTCAGTATAAGACATGCAGAATGGTTAAAAAATAAATTTAATAATGTAGAATTTAAGCTAATTGAGATGGGAAAATTATTTAATTCTTTTAAAGATACATTAAGTAATTTTAATAATGAACACGGTTTAGCAAATTCTAGAGCAAGATTAAGAATGTCTACATTGTATCAAGTCGCTGCCTCTAATTCGGGTATTGTAGTAGGAACAGGAAATAAAGTAGAAGATTTTGGAGTTGGATTTTATACAAAATATGGAGATGGCGGTGTAGACATTTCTCCAATTGCAGATTGCAACAAGTCAGATGTATGGGAACTTGGCAAGCACCTTGGTATTTTAAAAGAGATTGTTGATGCAAAACCAACGGATGGATTATGGGATGACGGTAGAAATGATGAAGATCAACTCGGAATGAGTTACCATGAACTTGAACAAGCAATGGTCAATAAGAATGATCTAAATCATGAAAAATATTTAAAAATTAGAAAAAAAAATCTGCATAAAATGAATCCTATCCCTGTTTGTAAGTTTAATGATGAATAATATTAAAATAACCAATTCTTTAACAAGAAAAAAAGAATTATTTAAACCAATAAATTCCGAGAATGTTACGATGTATGCTTGTGGTCCAACTGTTTATGATAGCCCTCATGTAGGTAACGCAAGAACATTAATAGTTTTTGATATTTTATTTAGAGTTTTGAAAATGGTCTATGGCAAAAACGTAACATATGTTAGAAATATTACTGATATTGATGATAAAATTATTGATATATCTAAGAAAAAAAAAATTCCTATCAAAACAATCACAACAGAAGTAACTGAGATATTTCACAAAAATTGTAAAAGTCTAAATTGTTTAGAGCCCTCATTCGAGCCAAAAGCAACAGACCACATAAAAGAAATGATTAACATGATATCTTCGTTAATTAAAAAAAAATTTGCTTATATAAGTAAAGATCATATATATTTTTCTGTATCTTCTTTTAAAAATTATGGAAAATTATCTAATAAAAATTTAGATGAGTTAATATCTGGTGCAAGAATCAATGTTTCAAAATTAAAAAAAAATTATATGGATTTTGTTTTATGGAAACCTTCATTAGACAATGAGCCTGGTTGGGATTCTCCATGGGGAAAGGGTAGGCCCGGATGGCATTTAGAGTGCTCTGTTATGAGTGAAAAATATCTTGGCAAAAATTTTGACATACATGGTGGAGGTTTAGATTTAATATTCCCACATCATGAAAATGAAATAGCTCAATCCTGCTGTAACAATTCAACAGAACGTTTTGCTAATTATTGGGTTCACAATGGTTTTGTTACGATGAATAAAGAAAAAATGTCTAAATCAATAGGAAATATAATAACGATTTCAGATGCTATCAAAAAATATTCAGGCCAGGTAGTCCGGCTAGCTCTTTTAAGTGCTCATTATAGTCAACCACTAGATTGGAATGATGAACTTTTAAATAATCAAAAAAATACTATTGATAAGTGGTACAATTGTTTTGATGAAGTAAGTAATGAGAATGTTCTAGATATTTCAGAAACTTTACTGGACGATCTGAATACACCAGGATTTATTGCAAAAATTCACGAACTTTTTAAAAATGCAAAAAATGGAGACAAGAAAAGTAGAAATCAATTTAATAATGCATGTAGATTATTAGGCTTATTTGATCTTAGTAAAAAAGAATGGAATGAATTTAAAAAAAATAATACAGAAATTGATGAAGATTTTATTTTAAAAAAAATAAATGAACGTACGAAAGCAAAGAATGTAGGCAACTTTGTATTAGCTGATACAATTAGGAATGAATTATTTAAAAAAGGCGTTGTAATAGAAGATCAAAAAGGTAAAACAAATTGGAAATATAAATGAGTAAAGATAAAGTATATATATTCGATACCACATTAAGAGATGGCGCACAGACACAAGGCGTAGACTTTAATGTTCAGGACAAGTTTAAAATTGCAGAAATTCTTTCTAATCTTGGTGTAGATTATATAGAGGGCGGATGGCCAGGATCAAATCCCGTTGATACAGAATTTTTTTCTAAACCACCAAAATTAAAAAGCAGTATTTTTACTGCATTTGGAATGACAAAAAAAACTGGACGTAGTGCAGAAAATGATCCAAGCTTATCATCATTAATTAATGTGAATTGCCCAGCTGTATGCATTGTAGGGAAAACTTGGGATTTTCATGTGAAGACCGCTTTGGGAATTAAAAATGAAGAGAATTTAGAAAATATTAAGGAAACCGCAAAACATTTTGTAAAAAATAAAAAAGAATTTTTATTTGATGCCGAACATTTTTTTGATGGGTATAAAGCAAATCCGGATTATGCTTTGGACTGTTTAAAACAAGCTTACCATTCAGGCGCTAGGTGGGTTGTTCTTTGCGATACTAATGGTGGAACTTTACCTAATGAAATTGGTGAAATAGTAGACAAAGTAACAAAAGTAATTCCAGGTAAAAATTTAGGAATTCATGCTCATAACGATACAGAAAATGCAGTTGCAAATTCATTAACAGCTGTATTAGCTGGTGCACGTCAAGTTCAAGGTACAATAAATGGATTGGGTGAAAGATGTGGCAATGCAAATCTAATGTCAATAATTCCAACTTTGCTTTTAAAGGAAACTTTTAATAAAAAATTTGAATCAAATATTAAAGGTGAAAAACTTGCTGTTTTGACAGAGTGTTCTAGATTTTTAGATGAAGTATTAAATAGAAAGTCAAATAACAACATGCCATATGTAGGTTCTTCTGCATTTTCACACAAGGGTGGATTACACGCATCTGCTGTACAAAAAGATCCAAAGACTTATGAGCATATTGATCCTAAAATAGTAGGTAACCATAGAAATATTATAATTTCAAATCAATCAGGTAAATCAAATATTTTATCAAGACTGGAAAGATACGGAATAAAAATTGATCCTACAGATTCAAAGGTACAAAAAATTCTAGATACAGTTAAAGATAGAGAATTTAGTGGTTATTCTTATGATGGTGCTGATGCCTCTTTTGAATTACTTGCAAATAGACTTCTTGGTAAAATTCCTGAATACTTAAAAGTTGAAAGATATAATGTTTTTGTTTCAAAATCTAAAAATATAAAAACAACTGCGAGTGTTACATTTTTAATTGATAATAAAAAAATTGAATGTCAAGGTGAAGGAAATGGTCCAGTAAATGCATTAGATAATGCAATAAGATTAAATTTGAAAAAAGTTGAAAAATATTATGATTATTTTTTCGATCTTAAACTTTTGGATTATAAAGTTAGAATTTTAAACACAGGAACAGAAGCGACTACAAGAGTCCTTATAGAAAGCACAGACAAAACAGGTATAAGTTGGTTTACCGTTGGTGTTTCACCTAATATAATAGATGCTTCCTTTAAAGCATTGATAGATAGTCTGGATTACAAACTTTATAAGGAGAAAGCTCCAGCAAACCTCAATGAAAAGTAAATTTGGATTTGTTCTTATAAAGCCACAAATTGGAGAAAATATTGGTGCGTGTGCTAGATCTCTTAAAAATTTTGGATTTTCAAATTTACATATAGTTTCGCCAAAACAAAATTGGCCAAATGCTAAAGCAAAAGCAACATCTGTAGGTGCTTACGATATAATAAAAAAAACTAAAATATTTGACAAAACATTAGACGCTATTAGTAATTTTGATATCATTTTCTCTTTGAGTGCAAGAAAGAGAGACATCAATAAAAGACATATTTCTGTAAAAGAATTTCTTAAAATTATAGCCACTAAAGATAAAAAAAAATATGGGCTAATGTTTGGTCCAGAAGCTTCTGGCCTTTCAAATGAAGATATATCTTACTCAAATTATATTTTAGAAATACCAACATCTAAAAAATTTAAATCAATGAATTTATCACATTCACTTACTATTATTTGTTATGAGATATTCAAGCTGTTTAATCATAGGAAATTCAAGATAAAAAATAAAAGCATAGAGATAACATCAAAAAAAAATATTAGCTCTTTTTTAAAACACTTAAATAATCTATTGGACAAAAAAGATTTTTTTAATCCAGATGAAAAAAAACGCTCTATGTTAATGAATATCAATAATTTGTTTTATAGATTCGAGCCTAGTGACAAGGAATTAAGGATTTTAGCCAGTATTACTAGTACTTTAGCCAAAAATAACAAGAAAGCTTAATTGACAATTGCCCCACATGTCTTATAAAAGCTGAACATCAAATATGACAAAAAGACTAAAATCAAAACACAAGGTTGACCGAAGATTAAAAGTGAATCTTTGGGGGAGACCAAAGAGTCCTTTTAATAGTAGAGCTTACCCACCTGGACAACATGGACAAGCAAGAAAAGGAAAGCCAACAGACTATGGAATTCAATTACAAGCTAAACAAAAATTAAAATCCTATTACGGCAATATAAACGAAAGACAGTTTAGGAATATTTATAGAAAAGCCCTCTTAAAAAGAGGTGACACTACTGAAAACTTAATTGCTTTATTAGAAAGTAGGTTAGACACAGTTATTTATAGAGGTAAATTTGCTCCAACCGTTTTTGCTGCAAGACAATTAATCAATCACGGTCATATTAGAGTGAATAAGAAAAAAGTTAACATTTCAAGTTATCTCGTCAAAGAAACAGACAATATTGAAGTGAGAGATAAATCTAAAAAACTAACAGTGATAGATGGCTCTCTACAAAGCACGGAAAGAGATGTACCTGAATATATCCAGCTGGATGACAAAAATAAATCTGTTAAATTAATCCGAGTGCCTAAATTTGCTGAGGTTCCTTATCCAGTTGTTATGGAACCAAGTTTAGTTATCGAATATTATTCTAGATAATATTGAATTTTTTAAGTCTCCATAAAAGAAAACTTATATATAAACTTAAAAAAAAAATAAATATCGATTTAGAAATTCTTAATCCTAATAAATCCTTAGAAGAATTGTTTGTTCATTATGGAACAGATAAATCAAACAAAGGTCACGGCTATACAAAATTTTATGAAAAGCATTTAGATAAGTATATTGATAAACCAATTAATATTCTTGAGATTGGAAGTTTTTCAGGGGCCTCAGCAGCAAGCTTTACAAAATATTTTAAATATTCAAAAACATATTGTTTAGATGTTAATATTTCTAATTTTAAATATGCATCAAAATATATGCTTGTACATGGGCTAGATATATCAAATAAAAAATCAATAGATCATTTTCTTAATAAAAATAAAATTTCAAAAGAGTGTACGTTTTTTGATATTATAATTGATGACGGATCACATAAGTTAAGTGACATATTGGTAGGTTTAAATTTTTTTTTAAAATTCGTTAAACCGAACGGTTATTATATTATAGAGGATTGCAAATTTCCAAATTATTATGATCACTTGAATGATATTGATCACTTAAAAATTGATGAAATAATTAATAAAATTAAAAATAACATTAATTTTAATTCTAAAATTTTATCTAAAAACACAATTGAACACCTTAAAAAAAATTCTAATGATATAAATATGTATAAAGGAAATTTAAAAGAATCGGATATTGTTTTTTTTAAAAATTAAATTAAAGATTTTTTTTTCAAAATTTCTTTTAACTCGCCTTTTTCAAACATTTCTTTAACAATGTCACAGCCACCTATAAATTCTCCTTTAACATAGAGTTGAGGAATAGTAGGCCAATCACTAAAATCTTTTACTCCCTGTCGAAGATTTTCATCTTCTAAGACATTTATACCTTTAAATTTTACTTCAAGATGTTTTAACACATTGGAAACAGCCATAGAAAAGCCACACTGGGGTGCGTCCGGCGTTCCTTTCATAAATAGACATACTTCGTTTTCATTTAGTAAAGTTTTAATTTTTTCTTTAATGTTCATAATTTATTTCCCTTCAGTTGTAATTGTTAGAGCGTGCAATTCATTTCCCATTTTTCCTTTAAGTGACTTATATACTAATTTATGTTGTTCTATTTTACTTTTACCATTAAATTTTTCAGAAGTAATTTTAGCTGAATAATGATTATTATCGCCCATTAAATCTTTAATTTCTACCGTTGCATCAGGTAAAGATTCCTTGATGAGGTCTGTAATTTCTTTAGCGGTCATGCTCATTAATAATTATAATACCATCTATTATTTAATTTATATAGCTCATTTATATTAATTTTAAACTCTCCTTCTAGCTCAAAAATATCTTTTTGTGTAACTGCAATAATTTCATTAAATATATTATTTTCTTTTAAATATTTAACTACTTTTTCTAAATTTTTCTTGTCTACTTCTATTAGATATCGACCTTGATCTTCTCCGTAAAAATACTCAAATATATTTGATAATTTTTTTGGCTTATTAATCTTCAATCCATAATTAGAGTTAAATGTCATCTCTGCTAAAGCAATAATTAATCCACCCGATGAAACATCATGCACTGCATTTGTTAAGTTATTTTCAATTAATTTTAGAATTATTTCACCATTATTTTTTTCATTAACCAGATTTACAACTGGAGGAGGACCATTTTTTATAGAATAAATTTCTTCAAAAAAAACACTTTGAGATAAGTGGCCAAATGTTTTTCCGATTAATATAATTATACTATTTTCTTTTTTAATGTATTGACTTGTAGAGTTTTTTATATTTTTAATTAAACCTACGCCTCCTATTACAGGAGTGGGTTTAATATTTTTTTTATTGGTACCATTATAAAATGAAACATTGCCGGAAACTACTGGGTAATTTAAAAATTCACAAGCTTCTTTCATGCCTATTATAGTTTCGGCAAACTCACCCATAATATCGGGATTTTCAGGATTGCCAAAGTTTAGACAGTTGGTTACAGCAATTGGCTTTGAACCAGCTGATATTAAATTTCTCCAGCTTTCACAAATTATTTGTTTACCTCCTGTGGCTGGGTGCGCGTAAGAATAATTAGCAGATGAGTCAACTGTTACGGCAATTGCTTTATTTTTATTATGAATTCTTATTATTGCGGAGTCTGAACCAGATCTTAGTACCGTGTCATTCATTACCATCTGGTCATATTGTTCTGTTATCCATTTTTTATTTGATTGATTGCAAGATGATAAAATTTTTATCAAAGTTTTTTCAAATTTATATTTTTTTAAATCTTTTAAATTAATTATATTTTCAGGTAATTTTTTTTTATTCCATTCCCTTTTATACTGAGGAGCTTTAGAAGATAGTGAGCTAATAGGTAAATCCGCTACAATAATTTCATTATGAATTAGAGTTAATTTTTTTGTATCCGTTGTTTTTCCAATAACAACAAAATCTAAGTCCCATTTATCAAATATTTTTTTTGCTGTAATTTCATTATTGTCTTCTAAGATAATTAGCATTCTCTCCTGACTTTCTGAGAGCATCATTTCATAGGGTGTCATTTTTTCTTCCCTGCAAGGAACTTTATCTAGATTAATTTCCATTCCTAAATCACCTTTAAAAGCCATCTCTACACTAGATGATGTTAAGCCTGCTGCCCCCATATCTTGAATTGATATTATTGAATTATCTTTCATTAATTCCAAACATGCCTCCATCAGCAACTTTTCAGTAAAAGGGTCTCCAACTTGCACCGTTGGTTTTTTTTCCTCAGAATCACCATCAAATTCAGCCGAAGCCATGGATGCACCGTGAATACCATCTTTCCCAGTTTTAGAACCAACGTATACAACTGATTTATTTAACCCTTTCGCTTTAGAATAAAAAATTTTATTTTTCTTAGCGAGACCCACAGCCATTGCATTAACTAAAATATTTTCATTATAAGTACTATTAAACTTAGTTTCACCAGCAACAGTAGGTATGCCTATGCAATTTCCATAATCACCTATTCCAGAAACAACGCCTTGTAAAAGATTTCTCGTTTTCTTATGATTTGGTTCACCAAAATGAATAGAGTTTAACAAAGCTATTGGTCTAGCTCCCATAGTAAAAACATCTCTCAAAATTCCACCAACTCCTGTGGCAGCACCTTGATATGGCTCAATAAAAGAAGGATGGTTATGACTTTCTATCTTAAATACTATTGCATCATCATCACCGATGTCTACAACCCCAGCATTCTCTCCGGGACCTTGAATTACATATTCATTTTTTGTAGGTAGATTTTTTAAATGTATTTTTGAAGATTTATAAGAACAATGTTCGTTCCACATAGCAGAAAAAATTCCTAACTCTAATAAATTAGGTTCTCTTTTTATTAATTCTTTAATTTTAGAATATTCTTCTAATTTAAGACCATGTTTCTCTACCACTTTATTAGTTATTTTCATTTAATTTAATAAACTTGAAAATAAATTTAAACCATCTTCGCCAGCGATAAATTTATCTATCATTCTCTCGGGGTGAGGCATCATTCCTAAAATATTTTTTTCCTCATTAAATATGCCGGCAATATTATTTAATGAACCATTAGGATTTGTTTCATTGTTTATCACGCCTTTATTATCACAATATTTAAAAGCTATAAGATTTTCATTTTCTAATTTTTTTAAATGTTCAAAACTTGTAAAATAATTACCTTCATTATGCGCTATATTTAATTTTAATATTTGATTTTCTTCATATTTATTGCAAAATTTATTATCATTTTTAATTACTTTTACAAAAATATCTTTGTTTAAGAATTTAAGTTTCTCATTTCTCAATAAAGCTCCATTTAAAAGACCAGCTTCTATTAATATTTGAAATCCGTTACAAACACCTAAAATCAAACCTCCTTTTTTTGCAAACTTTATAACTTCATTTATTATGTTAGATTTTGCAGCAATAGCTCCAGATCTTAAATAATCTCCATATGAAAATCCTCCAGGTATAACAATTAAATCAGATTTAGGGAGGTCTGTGTCTCTATGCCAAACCATTTTATTATTAAATTGTAATTTTTTTAAAACATTTGCTATATCTCTATCACAATTTGAACCTGGAAATACTATGACAGATGAATTCATTGTTAAATTTTACTAATTTTAAAATTTTCTATAATTAAATTTGCTAAAAGTTTTTTACACATTTCATTTAATTTTAATTTAGCTTTATTTTCGTCATTTTCATTTATTTCAATTTCAAAATATTTACCTTGTCTTAAACTTTTTAAAGTATCCATGCCCATATTTTGTAATGTACTTTCTATTACTTTGCCCTGAGGATCTAACACATCATTTTTTAAAGTAATTGTTACTGAAAATTTCAATTTATTTTTTTTTAAATTTTATAGAGGCAGTTTTGCCAAAATTAACTTCACTTATGTTTGTTTCTTCATGCATTATACCTAGTCTTCTAGCAACTTCCTGATAGGCTTGAATAATATTTCCTAAATCTTTTCTAAATCGATCTTTGTCTAATTTTTTTTCAGTTTTTAAATCCCATAATCTACAAGTATCTGGACTTATTTCATCAGCCAAAACAATTTCATTTTGTTCTTTGTCTTTGTTCCAAATTTTTCCGTATTCTAATTTAAAATCTACAAGTTTAATTCCTATGCCTCTGAACATGCCTTGAAGCAGGTCATTTATTCTAAACGTCATTTTATCAATTTCTTTTATCTCTTCCTCTTTTGCCCAACCAAAAGTAAAAATATGTTCTTTTGAGACAAGAGGATCACCTAAGCTGTCATCTTTATAACAATATTCTAACAAGGGTTTATCTAAGACCGTTCCTTCTGGAATACCAAGTCTTTTAGAAAGTGAGCCTGTAGCAATATTTCTTACAATAAACTCTATTGGTATAATTTCAGCATACTTAATCAATTGCTCTCTCATATTAATTCTTTTAATCAGATGAGTCTTAATTCCACATTGCGATAAGGTAGATAAAATGTGTTCGGAAATTCTATTATTTAAAACACCCTTGCCTTCAACGCTGGCTTTCTTTAAGTTATTAAATGCAGTGGCATCATCTTTAAAATGTTGAATTACAATATTTTTATCACTAGTCTCATAAATAATTTTTGCTTTACCTTCGTATAGTTTCTTTCCTTTATTCATAAGCTATTTCTTTTTTAAACATCTAGAGAAAATTATATTAATTCTTTTAGTATGATAACTAAAATCAAATAATTTTTTTAATTTATTAACAGGTATTTTTTTAATAATCTCAATATCAGAGGCAACATTTTCATAAAAAGATGAATTGTTGTTCCAGGTACTCATTGCATTTTTTTGAACCAATTCGTAAGCTCTTTCTCTTGTAAATCCGACATTGGTTAATTCGAGAAGAATGCGCTGAGAAAAAAACAGACCATTTGTAATATTTAGATTTTTAATCATATTTTTTGGGTAGATATTTAGGTTTTTAATCACACCATTCAGTCGTGTTAAAGAAAAATCTAAAGCAATAGTCGCGTCGGGGCCAATATTTCTTTCTACGGCAGAATGAGAAATATCTCTTTCGTGCCACAAAGCAACGTTTTCTAATGCAGGAATTACTGCAGATCTAATCAATCTAGCTAAACCAGTTAAGTTTTCACTTAATATAGGGTTTTTTTTATGCGGCATTGCAGATGATCCTTTTTGATTTTTACCAAAAAATTCTTCGACTTCCAAAACCTCTGTTCTTTGTAGGTGTCTAATTTCAGTTGCAAATCTTTCTATAGAGCTCGCAATAATTCCTAGAGTGGAAAAAAATTGAGCATGTCTGTCACGTGGTATAACCTGTGTAGAAATTGGTTCAACTTCTAATTTAAGTTTTTTAGAAACGTATGATTCAATTCTTGGATCAATATTGGCAAAAGTTCCTACAGCTCCAGAAATTGCACAAGTTGAAATTTCCTTAATAGAATCTTGTAGCCTTTTTTTATTTCTTAAAAATTCTTGATAAAATGTTAGTAGTTTTAAACCGAAAGTTAAAGGCTCAGCATGTATACCATGACTCCGTCCAATACATAACGTGTGCTTATGTTTTACTGCTTGTTTTTTTATAGTAGCTAAAAGTATATCAATATCTTTTAATAATATTTCACCTGATTGTTTAAGTTGTAAATTGAAACATGTATCTAGAACATCAGAAGAGGTCATTCCCTTATGTAGGTGTCGAGCCTCTTTTCCTGCTTGCTCTGTAATTGATGTTAAAAAAGCGATTACATCATGTTTTACTTTTTCTTCAATCTCTAAAATTCTTTTTACTTTTATTTTGCTTTTAGACTTAACTTTTTTAACAACACCTTTTGGAATGATCTTTAGTTTTTCCATAGCTTCGGCCGCTGCTAATTCAATATCAAGCCAGATTTTATACTTGTTTTTATCTTCCCAAATATCTGTGATTTCTTTCCTTGAATATCTTTCAATCATATTTTATAAGGAGGAAAATTTAACTCTTGTTTTGACAAGGTAAAAATTTCACAACCATCTTCTGTTATACCAATAGTATGTTCGAATTGTGCTGATAATTTTTTATCTTTAGTTACAGCAGTCCAACCATCATTCAATATTTTTGTTTCAAATATTCCTTCGTTTATCATCGGTTCAACGGTAAATATCATTCCTACATCTAATTTAGTTCCCTCATTTTCTTTGCCGTAATGCAATATGTTGGGGGGAAGATGAAATTTTTCTCCAATGCCGTGTCCACAAAAATCTTGCACTACAGAAAAACCCTCTGCTTCAACATATTTTTGTATAGTTGATCCTATATCACCAACTTTTGAATTTTTATTAACAATATTAATAGCCATCATCATAGATTTATATGTTGTTTCTACAAGTTTTTTTGCTTTAACAGAAACTTCGCCAACATAAAACATCCTACTAGTGTCCCCGTGCCAAGAATCCTTGTATGCCGTTACATCAACATTAACTATATCTCCTTCTTTTAGAATTTTATTGCCAGGTATGCCATGACACACAACATGATTTACTGAAGTACAAGAAGATTTAGGAAAACCTCTGTAGTAAAGAGGGGCAGAATAGGCACCGTGATCGTTAATAAACTCATAACATAAACTGTCAATTTGATTTGTTGTAACGCCAGGTTTAATAAAATGTGCCACTTCATCCAATGAATCTGAAGCTATTGCCCCTGCATTACGTGTTTTTTCGAAAGCTTCCTGAATATCTTTAGTCATTTATTTGTAATTTAATTTGATTGTTAAGCTTTATTCCGTTTGGAGAAAATTTACAATCATAGCAAAGGATTTTTATTCTTTTTTTTAATGCTAATGTTAATAATTGTGCATATTTTGGATCAATATCTTTAGCAATTGAGAATTTATTACAATCTTCCCTTTGTATTACATAGAGCATATAACACTCATAACCTCTTTTAGTCGCTTCAATTAATTCCTCAATATGCTTTACCCCCCTTGAAGTAACAGAATCTGGAAATTCAGCTAATTTATTTTTTCTAGATAAAGTCACATTTTTCACTTCAATAAAAGATTTTTTATTTTTATCAGTAATTAAAAAATCAAACCTTGTATTCATACTAAATTTTTTTTCTTTTTCTATTAAAGTATTTTTACCAAATTCGGAAAAAAAATTATTATTTAGCGCTTCTAGCACAATCTTGTTAGTTAAGTGGGTGTTGACACCGATCTTTTTCCCATTATCCTCTATTATTTGAAGTGTATATTTCAATTTTCTTTTTTCGTTATTTGATTTACTTATCCAAACTTTATTATTAGCCTTTAGAAGGCCCATCATAGATCCAGTATTGGGACAATGTGCCGTTATCGTTTTATCTTTGACTTTTATATCAATAAAAAATCGTTTGTATCTTTTTACTAATACACCTGATATTAATGGATTTTCAAAATTCATATATCAATGTATCAAATTATGAAGAAAAATAAAAAAAAAATAAAAGCATCAATTCTTATTATAGGCAATGAAATTTTATCAGGTAGAACACAAGAATTGAATGTATCCTTTATATCAAACTGGCTTAATTTAAAATGTGGAATTATAGTTGGTGAAGTAAGAGTAATACCAGACATAGAAAATACTATTGTTAAAAATGTAAGAGAACTAAGTAAAAATTTTAATTATGTTTTTACTACTGGTGGTATAGGACCAACACATGACGATATTACTGCAAAATCTATATCCAAAGCAATTAAAGTTAAATATGAGTATCATAAAGAAGCATATTCAATCTTAGAAAAATATTATGGAAAAGTAAAATTTAATGATGGAAGAAAAAAAATGGCTAAAATGCCAAAGGGAAGTGCATTAATTTTGAACCCTTCGAGCGCCGCTCCAGGATTTAAGATCAAAAACATATTATGTTTACCTGGTGTTCCTTCAATCCTTAAATCTATGATTGATAACTGCCAAGCTTTTCTAGTCAAAGGTTCAGTGGTATTTAACAAATCTATAAATTTGTTAACCGTCGAAAGTAACATTGCAAATAAACTTGGATTGATACAAAAAAAATATTTAAAAAATGTTGAAATAGGAAGTTACCCATTTTTTAGACTGGGAAAGATAGGTGTTTCTATTGTTTTAAGATCTTCTGAAAAAAAGGAATTAAATTTATGTTACAAAGATATCCTTAAACTGATTAAACAAAAAAACATAAAGCTTTTTAAGAATTAAAAATTCTCATGACGTCTTCCACACCTATTTTTGAAATATCATCAGATTTATAAATTTCTTTACTATCAATAATAATTACATTTTTATTTTTAGGAGCAAATTTTTTATAATTGGTAGGACCAAATAAAACTATTAAAGGAATTTTAGCTAAGCCCATCATGTGCATAATTCCATTATCTATAGTGATTGCTTTTTCTAGTCTTGAAGTCAATGCTGTCACTAAGGCTGGGCAATTCATTGTAGAGCTTACCTCAGGAAAGATAGCATTTGTGACCTCATATCTAATTCTATTTATTAAATCTTTATTATCTTTTTCAATAAAAAAAACAGGTATCTTATTTTTAGCCTGTATTTTATTAGCTAGTATAATGAACCTTTCTATAGACCAACTTTTTTTTCTGTATTGGTTTCCTTGAGTTATAGAAAAGCCTACGTAATTATCATTTGGAAGTAATCTTTTAGCTTCTACTAGTAAGTTTTTTTTTAAGAAATCCAATTCATATTCGACTTTTACAATGTTTGTTTTCAACATAATATTTAAATTATCAATCAGCATTTGTGTTAAGTCAAAATCACGAGTAAATCGAAATGGTGGAGAACAATAATGAAAATTATATGTACTGGAATAGAAATGATGATGAGGTATTTTTTTTAAAATAATTGTATTTCTTATTTTTGATTGCAAGTCAATAATGAGATCAAATTTGTTTAACCCAGTATTTAAAAATTTTCTTTTAGTAATAAAATAATGCCAAAATCTAAATCCAAAATATTTTAAATTCAAATTTAAATCCTCAATCTTAATGTTGTATTCTTTTAATTTATTAGCAAAATGATTATTATGCGCACCTAAATAATATAAGTTAGATTTTTTGTAGTGATTTTTAAGACTTAAAATTATTGAAAATAGCTGGATAGAATCTCCCAAGCCCCCACCCGAATTGTAAATTAATATTTTCATTTATTTAATCTTAAAAAAGTCCATTCACCGAATGTATCATAGACAGTATATTCATTATTTATATATTTCTCCACCAATTGAAGTTTCGGTGTAAATTGTACAAGTTTAGTTTTAATTAAAATGATCTTTGGCTTTTTATCTTTTAGAGCTTCAATAAATTTATTTTGCATATAATCTGGTTGCAAAACCCATATTTGGTAATATTTGGTACAAGTTTTTTTCCTAAGAAAGTATGGTAATGCATTTTCATCTGTTAATATTTGAACACAATTACTATTTGATGAGATATTTTTGTAATATTTTATCAAATCTATATATTTTTCTTGTGATCCTTTTAAAAATTGCACATCATTAGCACTTATCAAAGTGTCTAATTTATTCTTGAAATTAAATAACTGCTCTATTTGGTAGATTTTAAAATTTAAAAAAATGAAAAAAATTAATATAAATTTAAAAATTATTAGATTATTTTTTATAACTTTTTCTACTTTTTGAAAAACTGTTAAATTCATAAGCCAATATAAAGAGTAAGAGTATATAACTATCAACAAAGGTCCTGTTGCAGTTTTTATGTGGCCAGTATCTGATCTACTTAACCCTGTTTTAAAAGAAACTAAACTCAATATAAAAAGAAAAAAGAAAAATATTTTATTACTATTTTTAAAGTTACCTTTATCTAAGCATATATAGGTGGTGAAGACACCACCTAGGATAAAGTATATTAGTGTTCTAGTTGCTCTAGTATCACCCGAAAAAAAAGGCGTAGGAAAAATTAATCCATGAATTTGATCAATAGTATAATAAATACTCTTTGTATTAAAAAAGAAATTATGCAATTCAGTTGAGGGCATAACTAAAATAAATACTAACCAACCTGTAATTATTCCAAAGAAAATAGATATAAATATTTTTATTTCTTTTTTAATTAGAAAAAATATAAGAATAAAAAAAATTGTGAAGTTTATATAAGCACCTATATCTAAGTACCAAAGAATTGAAATAACAGAAAATAAACCTAAAACAAAGTAATTGAAAATTGTTCTCTTATTTTTTAGTGAATATAAAAATATATTTAAAAAAAGTATCGACACGAGTGATCTTTCAACAAACTGTTCTTTGTTATAGTAACTAATTAATGAAATAAACAAAAAACTAAGAATAATAAAAAAAATTATTTTTTTAAAATCATTAAAATTAAGACATTCTGTTATTTGTTTTGCTAGAATTAAAAGTAAAAATTTATTTGTTAACAACAATAGTAGATTTGTTAATCTAACTGAACCTATGCTTATATTTTCATTAATATTCCATAATATAACAGGATAAAAATTTCCAAATAATCCTCTGTCAATATAGGAGGTAAACCAGATTTGACCAGTTTTTAGATAATTAAAAGCTGATGTAATCCATAAACCCTCATGAAACATATCTATATTTGAAATAAATTTTGTAAAATCAATTAAGCAAAATTCTATTACACAAAATATCATCATTAATACGAGTGTAAATTTTAATGAGGTGCTAGAAGCTGTATTATTATCTAATTTTAGATTTATAAAATCTTTTATAGAATAAATTTCTTTCTTATATAAATAAATGTAAATAAATATAAAAGGAAGTAAGCCAGTTAAAATGAAAATAAAAAATTTAAGAGTATCATTATATTTATTGTAAGACTTAATTAAATATTCATCTCCATAATTTAATTCTTGATCATGAGGTAATTCTATAATTTGCCAAAAATACGATGCCAAAATTGTTGATATAAACAAAGTTGCATAAATAGAAATTTTTTTTTTCATTAATAAAATAAATTATTAAAACTTATTTTTCTTTTTTAATAATATTTTTTCTAAAAAACAATAGAGTAAAGTAAACATATATCTGGAACCTAATTCTTTGATTTTAAATTTAGCTTCACCAACTGTTCTGTTGTAATATTTAATAGGAACAATTTTATACTTAAAACCTCTTGATATAGTTTTTAAAGGCAATTCTAAAAAAATATTAAAATCTTCGGAAACAATTGGATAAAAATGAGATATTACTTTTTTTTTATAAATTTTAAAAGAATTCGTAAAGTCGTCATAATCTGAAAGAAAAAGAATTTTTGTTAAATAATTGCCAAACCGGTTTAAAAATAGTTTTACAATTGGATAATCTACAGTTTTTCCACCTTTTATAAATCTTGATCCAAAAATAGCATCAAATTCATTTTCCTTAATCATTTCAAAATATAAATTTAAATCATCAATACTATCAGCACTATCAGCCATCAAGATTGTTATATAATTACCTTTGGATTTTTCTAACCCCAACTTAATAGCACCACCTAGGCCTTTTTCTTGATTGTTAAAATGATAGATATTTTTATATTTTTGAGTAAGCTGTACTAAATTTTCCTCTGTATTATCATTACTATAGTCATTAATAAAAATAATTTCAAAATCTGAATATTTGCAATTTTGTAATATATTGTTAGAAATTATTTTTACATTTTCTTCTTCATCTCTGCAGGGAATAATAATTGAATATGTAGTCATTTTCGAATGATTAGTTCTATTATATTTTTTATATAATTTAAATTATTTTTTCTTTTCCTTAAAGTTTCAATTGATACTACTTTCTTATAGTTATATTTCTTAAGTTTCCTTAAAAAAATTACAATATCTTTTTTGTATCTTAATAAATTGACTAAATTTGGTGTGCTTATTTGAGCATGTCCAAAAAAATTTAAATAATTTTTTAATAAATAGTCAATATTCTCATTATTACTTATGACAGTACTTAAATCTAGGTTCACTTTAAAAAATTTATTATTTATTTTCTTCGATATATTAATTGCGTCAATAGTGTGAGTTAAATATTTTGTACCGTAAATTCTTGGGTTCGCTTCTATACAAAAAATAATTTTATTTTTTTCACTTATTAGCGCTATTTTTTTAAACATTTTAAAAGACATTTTATCTAGCAATTTTTTTTTTTTACCAAAAGTTTTTTTATTTTTTGGCGATCCAAAAACTATAATTTTAGTTTTTAAAGTTTTAGCAAGTATAATTTTTTTTTTAATTTCTTTATAAAAATTATCTCTCTGTGTTTTATTTCCAAAAATATAGGTATTTTTAGTGTCGAATAAAATAGACTGCATAGAGTAGAGGGAAACTTTTCTTTTCTTCCACTTATCTTTAGCTTTTAAAATATCTTTTTTTAAACTTAAATTTTTAATTATTAGTGAAGGAGCGTATTCTAATAACTTTATTTTTTTACTCATTAAACTTAAAACTGTATTTTCTTCATTTTTGTTCCAAGCTAAATTTGAAATACAAAATTTCATATTTTAATTTTTTTCAAAAAGTTAGATAGATCATGCATAGTTTTTTTTTGGGTAAAGAAATAGCCATTATTTTTTCCATAAATCGATTTAATATTAATTTTTCTAAATGTTTTTTTAT